>Ga0073906_1001637_pt1 | contig 33255 bp, 30 predicted proteins | sample Inofromicrocosms_FD_65485 | JGI IMG/M metagenome (GOLD analysis project Ga0073906, IMG submission 65485) | Mouse cecum microbial communities from Vienna, Austria - Inoculum for glucosamine and mucus D2O microcosms | ecosystem: Host-associated > Mammals > Digestive system > Large intestine >...
TATTTCAGAATGATAACATATACGAAATAATATTTCAGAATAAATCTAAAATAAACGATTAAGCCGAGAGAAAAGACGAATTTATTCGGATTGTTCCAAGGCGCAGCATTTTGTATATGAACTATAAAAATATGAGTATTATGAATACGTTTGTAAAAAAAATATCCGTAGCAATATTGATGTTGCCGTTGTGCGCATTTGTCTCGTGTGATAATATCGGGAAAGCCAAAGACAATATACACTTGTCCACCAAATCAATAGATGTGCCTGCTGAGGGAGGATACTATGAAGTGGATACAGAGGGAAGCTTTAGGTGGGATTGCGTTCGGGAAAATGGGAAATCTATCTCAAAAGATGTTTATGATGGTAAAGATAACATCGGCGTTAAGGCAGATTGGTTGACGGCCGAATACAAATTGTTGGATGTCAGGATGGGTCTTAAGATAACAGTAGAGCCTAATCGGACGGAATCTTCACGTTCCTGTTATATTGGTATAATGAGTGGGAATTATCCGGATCGTGTATATATAAATCAGGCCGGACGATAGTCTGTAATATGCAAAAATAAATCAGCCTTAAGACCGGGAAAACAGCTCCGGAACTTAAGGTTGATTTATTTTATCGCGTCTGATTATATCAGATGTTGAAGGCTGCCTTGACGGTGTCCACTGCGTCAAGAAGCTCCCATCCGAAGAACTGTACGAACTCCTGTGTCTTCTTGCCGTGGCGGATGATGTCCACATATTCCTTGTAAGGTTTCCTTCCCACGTGTCCGTATGCCGCAGTCGGCTCATAGATCGGTTTTTTGAGCTGGAATTTCTCAATTATCTTTGCCGGACGGAGGTCAAAGATTTCATTTATCCTGTTTGCTATTTCCGCATCTGAAATCTTTTCTCCGGAAGCGTTGCAGGCTGCCGTGCCGTATGTGTTGACAAAAACGCTGACAGGACGTGCTACTCCGATAGCGTATGAAACCTGTACGAGAATTTCTTCCGCAACTCCTGCGGCTACCAGGTTTTTCGCGATATATCTCGCCGCATAAGCTGCAGAGCGGTCTACTTTTGAAGGATCCTTGCCGGAAAATGCTCCGCCGCCATGTGCTCCCTTGCCGCCGTAGGTGTCAACTATAATCTTGCGTCCTGTAAGTCCTGTGTCGCCGTGAGGTCCTCCGATTACAAATTTTCCTGTAGGGTTCACGTGGAGGATGTAGTCTCCTTTGAAAAGTTCTGCAGTCTGCTCCGGAAGCTCTTCTATGATTGCCGGGATAAGTATATTCCTGACATCTTCCTTGATTTTCGCCTGCATAGCCGCGTCGACCCTGTCCTGTCCGTACTGCTCGACAGCGTCTTCATAGCTGATGTTTCCCAGCTCTTTGACAACGAAATTGTCGTGCTGTGTGGAAATAACGATTGTATGGATGCGCACGGGCTTGTTGGTCTGTCCGTCATATTCGATTGTAAACTGTGATTTGGAGTCCGGACGCAGATAAGGCATAAGCTGAGGGGTCTCCTTTCTGATACGTGCAAGTATCTGCAGGGCGAGATGTGACAGCGCAAGCGGAAGAGGCATATATTCAGCCGTATCCTTGCAGGCGTATCCGAACATCATTCCCTGGTCTCCAGCTCCCTGCTCTTCAGGGTTTGCGACCACTACTCCTCTGTTGATATCCGCGCTCTGCTCGTGGAGGGCTGAAAGCACTCCGCAGGAATTTCCGTCAAACATATATTCGGCCTTGTTGTAGCCGATTTTGTTGATGACACGGCGCGCCACTGTCTGGATGTCGACGTATGCGTCCTCCGAGCGGACTTCACCTCCGACAACTACGAGTCCTGTACTGCAGAATGTCTCGCAGGCAACCTTGGCTTCAGGGTCCTGACGGAGAAACTCGTCAAGAATGGCATCGGAAATCTGGTCCGATACTTTGTCAGGGTGTCCTTCAGACACTGATTCTGATGTGAAAAGATAATTCATATCCATAATTTTTCAATATTTCTTTCAGTATGGACAAATAAAAAACTCCGACATATTGCACAATATGCGGAGCGAACACAAAAACAAAACATTAATATGTATTTTAGCATTTTTTTGTGTGGTTGCAAGCAGCCAAATCTGTCCACATTTATTTTCGGATGCAAATGTAAGCATAAATCCGATAATTTTGCTAATTTTGCGCAGAAATTTTTTAGAAAATCCGTCCGGGGTTTTCCAATGGTGAACGAAATATAGATTTTAACATATTTTAGGATTATGCAACAGAGTATTGACACTTACGATTTTTCAGGTAAGAAAGCAATCGTCAGAGTGGACTTCAACGTTCCTCTCAATGAGAAAATGGAGATTACTGACGACACACGTATCAGAGCGGCTATCCCTACCCTCAAGAAAGTTCTTGAGAAAGGCGGTTCGCTAATAATCATGTCCCATCTCGGCCGTCCGAAAGGAGTTACTGAGAAATTCTCTCTCAAACATATCATCGGACGTGTACAGGAGCTTCTCGGAGTGCCTGTGAAGTTTGCTGACGACTGTCAGAATGCTGATGAGCAGGTGGCTTCCCTCAAACCGGGTGAGGCTCTTGTTCTTGAGAACCTCCGTTTCTATGCTGAAGAGGAAGGAAAGCCGAGAGGTCTTGCAGAGGATGCTACAGACGAGGAGAAGAAAGCAGCCAAAGCGGCTGTCAAAGAAAGCCAGAAGAAATTCGTCGAGAAGCTTGCGTCATACGCTGACTGCTATATAAACGATGCGTTCGGTACGGCTCACCGTGCACACGCTTCTACTGCCCTTATCGCAAAATACTTCCCTAACGACAAAATGTTCGGTTATGTGATGGAAGGCGAGATCAAGGCTATCGACCACGTGCTCAGGACTCCTGAACACCCTGTTACCGCTATCGTAGGTGGTGCGAAAGTGTCTTCTAAGATCGGTATCATCGAGCATCTTTTTGATGTTGTGGACAATATGATCATCGGTGGAGGAATGGTATATACATTCATCAAGGCTCAGGGAGGCAAAATCGGAAAATCGCTTTGCGAGGATGACCAGATGGAGCTTGCATTGAACATTATGAAAAAGGCCGAGGAGAAAGGCGTGAAGCTTTATCTCTCCAAGGAGGTTGTTATCGCTGATGACTTCTCAAATGACGCCAACACCAAGATCTGTTCAAATGCAGAGATTCCTGACGAGTGGGAAGGCGTTGACGCGGCTCCTAGCACTCTCGCTATCTGGGAGGATGTGATCATGAAATCAAAGACTATCCTCTGGAACGGTCCTGTGGGTGTATTTGAGATTCCTGCATTCGCAAAAGGAACAAACAAAGTTGCAGAGATGCTTGCAAAGGCTACAGAGAAAGGTGCATTCACTCTCGTTGGAGGCGGTGACTCTGTTGCAGCTGTGACTCAGATGGGCTTCGCTAAGAAAGTGAGCTATGTGTCTACAGGCGGTGGAGCAATGCTTGAATATCTTGAAGGCATTGAGCTTCCGGGTATCGCAGCCATCAGGGATTAATCTCCTATGACATAGAAAATCTGCCCTGTGCAGAAAGTGGAAAGTCCGCAACGGTGTATTCTCCGTTGCGGACTTTCTTCGCTCCCGGAAATTCTCGGCTCAATCAAACGGCTGATAGAGGAAGGATGAATTTATTTGTGGCGTTTCGGGATGCGGAATGGTTTTGGACAGGTTTTGTTCATACGAGTATTGATAGCTGTAGCTATTGGTAAGAGATGACGTTGGTTTAGGCAAAAAAGAGAAGCAGGTTGCTGAATTTTCAGTCACCTGCTTTTGTGATTTGACCGGAAGATACGGTCGTCTGCTCAATAAAAGAATTATGGTTATATCAGATAAGTAATTTTCCTGCTACTTTGTCCCAGTCAACCAGATCCCACCAGGCTTCGATGTAAGCCGCGCGGCGGTTCCTGTAATCAATGTAGTATGCGTGCTCCCATACATCGACAGTCAGAACCGGTGTAAGGCCTTTGGTCATCGGGTTGCCGGCTCCGCTTTCTGCGGAAATGACCAGCTTGCCGTCCTTGTCCTTTGATAGCCAGGCCCATCCTGAACCGAAGATTCCGATGGCCGTCTTGCTGAATTCGGATTTGAAGTTTTCCACTGATCCGAATGCTTCAGTAAGTTTGGCTTCAAGCTGTTCCGGCATTTTTCCCGGATTTGGAGTCAATGTCTCGAAAAAGAAAGTATGGTTCCAGGTCTGTGCCGCATTGTTGAAAACTCCTCCGTTGGCTGTCTTTATGATTTCTTCAAGAGGCATATCCTCGTAAGGGGAATTTTCAATCATTTTGTTAAGGTTGTCTATATATGTCTGGAGATGTTTTCCGTAATGGTATTCCAAAGTCTCCTGGCTCATCTTAGGCGCAAGTGCGCTGATGGCATAAGGCAAAGTCGGCAATGTGTGTTTCATAAGGTGTGTATTTAACGTTCAACATCTGGCGTACATAGCAATCAGCGTGCCGTTGGCACTGTATTCTTGACTCTGCCTCCTTGACGGGATTTGAATTCTGTAATATTTTTCCAGAAATAATGCATATCTTTACAAGATTTAATTTAATTCCGATGAAAAATTTATTTGAAATATTGCATCTTGCGGCTGCGACAGTTCTGGTTGCGGGCTCCTGTTCTGTAAGACCTCCTGCACCTTATGGAGCATTGCCGAGCGATGCACAGTTGAAGTGGCAGAAAATGGAGACCAATATGTTCATTCATTTCGGTCCCAATACTTTTACAAGTGCTGAATGGGGTGACGGGACTGAAAGTGCGGATGTCTTCGCTCCTTCTGACCTTGATTGCAGGCAGTGGGCGGCCACAGCTAAAGCTGTCGGTATGAAAGGTATAATAATAACGGCAAAGCATCACGACGGATTCTGCCTTTGGCCAAATCCGGTCAGCGGACATACAGTCGCACAGAGCAGCTGGAGGGACGGGCAGGGAGATGTCTTGAAGGAGCTCTCCGAAGCGTGCCGTGAATACGGGCTTGAGTTCGGAGTCTACGTGTCACCGTGGGACAGGAACGATCCTCATTACGGTACGGATGAATATAATGACGTTTTCCGGAGGACTCTTGAGGATGTGCTCGGACGCTACGGTGAAGTCTTTGAACAGTGGTTTGACGGGGCCTGTGGAGAGGGACCCAATGGAAAGGTGCAGGTCTATGATTGGAATCTGTTCAATAGTACAGTATATAAGATGCAGCCGGATGCGGTGATTTTCAGTAATGTAGGACCTGGATGCCGTTGGGTGGGCAACGAATATGGAAGTGCCGGGAGTACCTGCTGGGGAACGATGAATGTAAGCTGGCTTTCCTCGGGAGGCAATATCGACAGGGGCATTCTTAACTCAGGGGAGATGAACGGGGAGAAATGGGTGCCTGCTGAAACGGATGTCTCTATACGTCCGGGCTGGTTCTGGCGCGAATCCGAGAATAGCCGGCTGAAATCGCTGGGGAATCTTATGAAAATATATTATGAGAGCGTAGGGCGCAATTCCCTGCTTCTTCTGAACGTTCCCCCTGATACGAGAGGGCATATATACGAGGCTGACTCTTTGAGGCTTATGGCGTTCCGTGCGGCTTTGGACTATGTCCTGTCGGTTAATTATGCAGAAGGGGCGATGATTTCCGCATCGGATGTACGCGGTGACAGCGAAATGTTCTCGCCTGCCAACCTCCTTGATGAAGACTACGACAGCTATTGGGCTGTGGATGACGGTATAACGACGCCGTATGTCACCCTTGAATTTGATTCTCCGCGCACATTCAACCGCGTTATGCTCCAGGAATATATACCTCTTGGACAGAGGGTGTATTCTTTCACGGTAGAGGCGATGTCGGAAGACGGGGAATGGACGGAGATCGCACGTGAGACCACAATCGGATATAAGAGGATAGTCCTTGTGCCGCAGACTACCGCTGTAGCATTGAGGGTCAATATAACAGGGTCTCTTGCCTGCCCTGTTCTCAACAGGCTGGCTTTGTACCAGGACAACATAAGCGGTCTTGGGCCGGAGGGACCGGTTGCTGGAAAAGACTGTTTCATTCCTGAAGAATATATCGTTCCGGTGTCGGAGGCAAAGGTCCTGGACCTCGGTGAAGTTAAGGAGGCTGACGGATTTTTCTATACTCCTGCTGATCTCGGTCAGGGAGGATGTGTCATTACATATAACCTGGAAGTCAGCCTTGACGGGAATAACTGGACTGCAGTGTTTAAGGACAGGATGTTCGACAATATAGTCAATAACCCTGTCCGTCAGGATGTACGTTTCACCTCTCCGGTGAAGATGCGTTATATGAGGATGACTCCAGTAAGGACAAGCGATCCGGATACGTATGGAATATCCGGTTTCGGTATCCTCACTGACGGGTCTTTATAACCTTGTTTTCTATAAATATCGCTATACAGGACAAGATGTAATATATGACGGTCTGCACAGACAGGGCTGTTATCTGGTCGTGTATCATATAGAGGTCCGCTCCTGCCGTATTGAGATTGATGAATCCCCTTGCGGCAAATGTGGAAGGAAATATGTATGCGAAATATTTCCAGGCCGCAGGGAAACTTTCCATCGGCCATGAGAATCCCGTAAGGAACAGACACAGGGGAGAGAAGAAAAGGAACAGCACGAATACTGTTTCTCTCCGCCTTATGATTGAGCTGAATGCGAATGAGAACATAACGCAGGACGGAATATAGAACATCAGGAGCGTGAAAATATCTTTGAACTGTCCTCTTTGCGGAAGTCCGAAGATATATGGTATCAGGCATGCCACATATACTCCGAGTATGATGTATATCATCCAGTATGCGGATCCTCGTCCAAGGACTGTTCTGGATATTCCTCTTCCTTTCAGATGCTCCGGCATTACTGCGAAGCTTCTGTTCTCTTCCCTCATTGTTCCGGCAAGCATTGACACGCCATAGAACATAGTCTGCTGGAGTACAATCATCAGGGCTGCCGACAGGAAGAATATGCTGTATGAAAATGTCCTGTTGTACGGAAGGTTCTCTTCGTATGGAAGGGCTTCCACAATCTGGATTCCTGTTTCTCCGGTATATCCTGCAGCGGCGTATCTTGCCAGCTGTATGTCTTTGGACTGGTCCAGCATCACGTAGTTGACCGCCATCGTGAGGTTTTTGTAATACAGGAAACTGCTCATATCCGCGTATGTGGATATGACGGCCTGTTCCATACGTGCGAGCTTTTCATCGTAATCTTCCGGAAACATCACTATCCCTTTGATCTTACGCTGCTGCATCAATGCCTCCGCTTCATATATGTCTGTGCACCTGGATACGACTTCCACTTCTCGTGTCGCATCCAGTTTCCGGATGAATTCTCTGCTTTCCGCGCTTTCCGACATATCCACGACGGCAATAGGCATATCGTCTATACTTCCGTTGGAATATATCAGATTGTATATTATGGGATAGGCGAGTCCGGCAAGGAAAAACACTACCAGAACCCCGTTGTCGCTGAATATCATTTTCAGCTCATTGGTCATAATGGCGTAGAAGTCACTGCACCATTGTCTTATGAATGAAAATATCTTTCGCATCGGTCTTTATTTTTTGGGGAAGTTCTGCAGGATATAGGATTGTTTGAGCCTGTGGATGGACAGCAGAGGAAGAAAAAGGAAAAGCAGCAGGTGCACTGCCTCCGTATGCCATCCTGCGAATCCGCTTCCGAAAATCGCTTCCTTCACATAGAACAGATAGAAATGCCTCAGAGGAAATGCTGCTGCAAGGCCCTGTATATATGGCGGCATAGATTCTACCGGGAATGTGAACCCTGTCAGCGAGAACGCAAGTACGCTGTATATTGCACCGATGCTTATGGCATCCCTGAGCACCGGCAGAAATCCAAGTATGGTGATGGCTACCGCTTCGCAGGCAAGCACGAATATCATAGTGCCGAGAAACATATTCCATATTGACCCTGCAAGAGGGAAATGGCACCAGTGGTAAAGAAGCAGGTCGGTAAATATGCCTATTGCCCAGAACAGTACAGTGTACGGGATCAGCTTGCCGGCAAGGGCGGTGGCCATCGAGCCCCCGGACTTTTCAAGCAGATGTCTTGATGTCCCGTATTTGAGCTCGGCTCCAAGGGAATATATAAGCACCAGTATGATGCTGAGTTCAAGTATTCCCGGGAGCATCACATTGTTGAGGTACACGCTGTAGTCGGCCGTGGCGTTTCCTATCTGATGACTGTCGATTACAATAGGCTGGATTCTCCCGAGTATTGCGCTGTCTCCTGTGCCGCGTGCCCTGAGCACTTCTCTCTTGATTGCGCCTCCGGTAAGATTGACCATTGTCATTATGCTTTTGTAGGCGAATGTACCGCTGACAAAATAGAGGGTGTTGACATAGTATGTGAATGTCGGTCTTCTGTTTGCCTGTATGTCTTCAGCCATATTATGCGGGATGACGCAGAAGGCGGAAATCCTGCCTGTCTGCATCGCCTCCCGTGCCTCCTGGAAACTTCCAAAATGTATTGTGGTACAGGTTCTTGTCGCATCCAGCTGCCTGGTGAAATTCCTTGAGACGGAAGAGTTGTCATAGTCCACTATGCCGACTGGAAGGTCTTTCGGCTGTCCGTCCCTGAGGAACGTCAGGAAGAACACTGAGCAGAATGCCATCACGGCTACGGAAGATATCAGGTAGATGGGGCGTTGCCTCATCAGCCTTATCTCCCTGCGGATGACATTTATGAGATTTCGTAAAGTCCCTTTCATTTTATTGTTCTATGACTATGGCAGACATTCCTGGACGTATTCCGTCTATCTTTTCTGCAGGTACGGCTCTTACTTCAAATGTCTTGGCATCGTATTGCCCGTATTCCTTGGTCGCCCTCCATGTCGCGTATGATTCGCGCACGCTTATGTAATTGACATATAGTGTGCATTCATAGTCGTTGAGGGCGGGGATCCTGACGACCATCCTGTCTCCTGTCCTGAGTCCTTTCAGCATATCTTCACGGATGTTGAATGTGAACCATACGTTATCAAGGTCCGTGACTGTCATCACCGGCGCGCCTTGGCCGACAAGTTCTCCCGGCTTCGGATAACGGGCTGAAATCACGCCGTCTGCAGGAGAAGTCAGGTAAAGCTCTCCGAGATACGAGTTCACTTCCATAAGCGCGGCATTCGCCTGGTCTACAAGTGCTATTGCTGCATCCCTGTCTTCTTTGCGTGCTCCGTTTACGGCGAGGTTGTATTGCGACTCTGCCGCCTTGGCAGTGGATCTGGCCGCTTTGTATTTTGCTTCTGTTTCATCAAACTTCTGTGCCGGGACTACTTTCTGGTCATAGAGCTTTTTCATCCTTTCGTATGACTTTCTCATTATGTCTTCCTGTACCTTTGCCTGCTGCCACAGTTCGTATGCTCCTGCAATCTGCTCCTTGCGTGCTCCGGTGAGAGCTTTTTCCTTTTGTGACTCCGCTATGTTTTTCATTGCTGTCGCCTGTGCGAGCTTTGCCTTGACTTCAGGGCTGTCTATTTCCACAAGCGTGTCTCCCTTGTGGACAATTTCTCCTTCGTCTGCAAAGAACTGCTCTATCCTTCCGGGGATTTTTCCGGAAATCCTGTATTCTGCCGCTTCGGCCTCTCCGTATATCATAGGAGGTTTCGGCTTCGATACTATATATCCGGCCAATGATACTGCCACTACAATGATAACCAGTGCTGCTACTCCTATTATAAGATTATAGCTTTTTCTTTTCCTTTCCATAGTTGTGATTTGAATTTAGTTGATGTCTTTTGTGAATTTGTCTACATATCATATCCTTCAGCTTTGCGGCGTTGTGCGGCGCACATCTGCAGCTCTGTTCCTGCGTCCACATATTCGGAGTGTGCCTGCAGCCAGGCTGTCTGGGCCGAGATTACGGTGCTGGCCGTCACGACTCCTTCATTGAATCCTATTGTTGCTGTGCGGAGGTTTTCCTCGGCATTGGAGAGGTTGCTTTCCGCAGTCACAAGCCTTCCGATTGCTTCCTTTTCCTGTTCCCTGTATCTGGTTACCTGGAGGGTTACCATCTCTTTCGCGTCCTGCAGCCTGTATCTTGTAAGTGTGGCCTCAGCTTTTGCCTTGTGCACTCTGTTCATTGTTCCGCATCCGTGGATTATAGGGATCTTGACCATTACTCCGACATTGAACATACCGCTGAATTCGTTTTTCCACCCGTGGTAAAGATTGGGGTTGGTGATTATATAATTGCCGGTGAGTGCTATATGGGGCATCATATCGGCTCTTGCTACGGATACTTTCTTGTCGTATATCATTCCTGCTGTATTGAGGCTTCTGATTTCTGGCCTGCGCTCGAAGATATCGTCCATACTTGCCTGCGGAAGGACCTGAGGCATAGGAATCTTTTCAAGATTCTCGTCCGCCAGGACGATCTCGCTCCCGAGATCTATGCCGCACAGTTTGCACAGCAGCATTTTGGAAAGCACCAGGCCGTTCTGCGCCTTGGTCAGAAGCATATCGGCCTCATTGGCCTTGACCTTTATCGCAAGTGCATCAGATTCTGTGGCGACTCCTTCGGCAATCATAATTTCCACATCGCGCTCCATCTGATGCAGAAGATCAGAGTATGCTTCTGCAAGGCGTGCCTTTCCCGCGATTGAGACGATCTGCCAGTATGCCTGGTTTACATCAGCCGTCACATCCCTGTATGCAGTTTCATACTGGTCCTGTGCAAGCTCTTCCGCAAGTCCGGCGATTCTGTTCGCTGCCACTATCTTTCCTCCCATAAATACAGGCTGGCTTATGCTTACCGTTCCGGCGAAGATGTGCTCGATGTCAAGAGTGAACGCACGGTTGATTTCTGAACCGATGCTGTTTATCGGAGTCGCCAGATCCAGTCCTGACAACTGTGACACGATATGCTGCAGTTCCGGGCTGGAAGCGACGATGTTTCCTATTACCGGGTTTGAGATTATGTCGTTCAGCTTGTTCTGATATGCGTTCTGGACCGATGTCCCTGTGCCTGTCAGCGCGTCCGAGGTCTCTCTGCCTATCAGAGAAAGGTTCCGGCTGTTGTACATATATCCGCCGCTTGCCGAAATGTCAGGAAAATAATTTGCAAGGGCAATCTTTTTGTCATATTCGGCGATTTTGATTTTCTGCTGTGCGATTTTAAGGTCAGTGTTGCTGGCTATGGCCATTTCACGGCATTCTTCAAGCGTCAGAAGCTGCTGTGCCCCTGCGGTCAGCGGCATTAGAAACAGGGCCGACAGTGTAATTTTTGTCAGTTTCATATTGTTGTCATCTTTTTGTTTGCGGCAGAGGCTTTATGCAAAATAATTGCCTAAAATACTTCTTAATGCTATCGTTTTGAGCTTAAATATTATCAAAAGGTAGAAAGTTAAACCTTGATTATTCGTATTTATTACATATCTTTGTCGACTTGATATCAGGAGGTATATAAAAATGATAAACGTAACTATCGACCAGTTGTCGAAAATGGGTAATGTCCCGAACAGGATTTCGATGGGCAATGATTTCTGTATCATTGACTTCAGATATGATCCTTCTTTTGAGGACTTTCTGAAATATCCTTGTCACCTGGATGCTTTCCTTGCTTTCTTCTGTGTTTCCGGTGATTTCAGGCTGATGATAAATATGACAGAGGTTTCTGTCAGTGCCAATACGCTTTTTGTGAATTCTCCGAACAATATAATCCGGGTGTCCGATTTCAATCCGGATACTGTAAAGGATCTGCATTTCATACTGGTCGCGGTTTCGGAAGAATATATGTCCGGGCTTAAGATGGATGCAGGACGGCTTTTTACGGAAGAGATACAGATACTTGAAACTCCGTGCATATCTCTGAATGAGGATGAGAGACAGCTTGCAGCGGGATATCTTTCAATAATAGAAAAGATGCTGCAATATCCTTTTCAATATAAGAAGGAGTGTCTCGGAAGCCTGATTTCCTCAGTGTGCTATCTTATAGGGGCGATCTGGGACAACCGTCTCCAGGAAGCGGCGAAATCTGGGAGACTCCGTATGGACACCCGGAACAGGTCTGTAGTGACAAAGTTCCTGCGCCTTGTCTCGGAATATCACGTCTCGGAAAGGACCGTCATATTTTATGCGGACAAGATGTGCCTCACTCCGAAATACCTTTCCAAGCTTATAAAGAATGCTACGGGGCGTTCGGCTCCGGAATGGATTGATTCCTTTGTCATATTGGAGGCCAAGAGTATGCTCAAATATTCCCCTATGCCTATCAAGGAGATTGTCTCCAGGTTGAACTTTCCCAACCAGTCGGTGTTCCATAAGTTTTTCAAGGCTCACACCGGTATGACTCCGAACGAATACAGAAACAGCTGATATTGTGGTGTTGACAGAATTTATCATATCTATGGTTATGGTTTCCCTTCCTTTGTGTGACGGGGAAAATGTTGTGGCGGATACGCTTGAGAGAGCTGTTGTCCGTTCCGGATACAAACAGTCCCTGGCATTGGAGAAAACAGCTTCTCCGGTGTCTTCTGTATATCTTGTGGAAATAGAGCAGTCCGGGATAGACGCTCCGAAGAACCTTTCCTGCCTTGTGCCGAATCTGCATATACCGGATTACGGTTCATCTATGACATCATCCGTGTATATGCGCGGTTTCGGGTCAAGGATAGACAATCCTGTGATAGGTATGTATATTGACGATATCCCTGTGCTGAACAAGAACAGCTACGATATGGATCTTCTTGACATCAGGAAGATTGATGTCTTCCGTGGTCCGCAGGGTACTCTTTACGGGCGCAATTCTCTTTGCGGCGTGCTTTCTCTGAGCACTGTTTCGCCTTCGGTCATGAGAGGCGGCAGGGCCAGTCTTGAATATGGCTCCGCCAATACGTTTGCGGCAAAGGTTTCATATTATGGGACAACTTCAGGAGGAGCTGCTCTTGGAGGTCTCGTCGGATACAGGAGGACGGACGGATTCTATACAAATGTACTGACGGGGCGCAAATGTGATCCTTCGGATGCTTTTTCGTTGAGGCTGAAGACGGAAAAAGGTCTGACTCCGCTGCTGGAATTTGAAAATATACTTTCAGTATCTATGCTTGACCAGGGAGGGTGGCCGTACGGATATTATGACGAATCATCGGGTACGGTCCTGCCTGTCGCATATAATGATTATTGCGGATATAAGAGGCTGAATGTCACAGAAGGCGTAAAGTTCAGAAGAAATGCTGAAAATTTCAAGCTGAGTTCCGTGACAAGCTGGCAGATGCTGCTTGACAGGATGGACCTTGACCAGGATTTCACTCCGGCTTCAATGTTCACCCTTACCCAGATTCAGAGGGAAAATGCTTTGACACAGGAACTTATATTGACTCCTGAGGGCCGCTGGAAAAATGACTGGTGGGATTGGCAGACAGGTTTCTTCGCTTTCGGGAAATACAATGCGATGTCTGCTCCTGTAAGATTCAAGCAGGATGGGATAAATGAACTTATCACAGGTAACGCCAATGAAAATATACCTGATGAATTTGGTGATTTGGAAATACTTGAAACCTCTTTCCCGATAAGAAGTGATTTCGGGATTTTCACAGGAGGTGTGGCGGTTTATCACGAATCGTATTTCTCTTTGGGAAGATGGATGTTTACTGCAGGTCTGAGACTTGATTATGAAGGCAACCGGATGAGCTATGACAGCAATGCCGACATCAGTTACCGGCTTACGACAATGCCCGGGTTCAGGCCTCTTTCCGTGGACTACAGGGGAGTTGTCACAAACGGGTATTTTGAAGCGGTCCCCAAACTGTCTGTCCTTTATGATATGGAAAGTGCTTCAGGCAAAGGCGGAACGAGAATTTTTGCCGTAGCCTCTAAAGGATATAAGTCGGGAGGGTTCAATACACAGATATTCTCTGACATCCTTCAGAATATTATGATGTCAGATATGATGTCCGATCTTGGGGTGTATCTTGATGAGGACACTTCTGCCGTTACGGCTGAGAATACGACCTATGCCCCGGAGACAAGCTGGAACTATGAACTTGGGATGAATTTCGGATATGATCTTCCCGGAAGGAGCCATAGGATCAATGGTGCAGTGTCAGTATTCTATATAGACTGCAGAAATCAGCAGATAACCCTTTTCCCTCCCGGAAAGTCCACCGGAAGGATGATGGCCAATGTCGGGCGTTCAAGGAGTTGCGGCGTGGAGGCTGAACTGGGATATATGTACCGGGGCTTCGGCCTTGCCGCTTCAGCGGGTTATACAGATGCCAGATTTGTCTTTTATGACGACGGTCACAATGACAACAGCGGCAACCGGATTCCCTACTCTCCGGAATTTACGGCTTTTGTACGCGCTTCCTATACTTTGGGGTTGGGCTCGGATATTGTGAGGAATCTGAATCTGGCTGCTGATTTGCGCTGCACTGGAAGGATGTGGTGGAATGAGACCAATACCTTGTCACAGGCCCCGTATGTGCTGCTTGGAGCGGATATGTCATTGGATTTCAAGTGGTTTGACCTTTTCTTCAGGGGTGAGAACCTGACAGGGACTGTGTATGATACGTTTTATTTCATGTCTGTCGGCAATTCTTTCTTCCAGAGGGGAAAGCCTTTCAAATGGAGTGCTGGCATAAGCATAGAGTTTTGATATATAATTGTTTGAATGATGAAAAGAATATTTTGTGCATTTGGCTTATTGATGGCATTGGTTGCCTGCGGGAAGATTGATACGGAGATTACAAAAGAGACTCCAAAATATGTCGGTTCTGTCATCGTTGAGAATGACGGTCCTCAGACTTTCGGAAATGTAGGTGTGCAGGTTGCCTTTGACGATGCTTCAGGGGTTATGGAAATGAAGATACTCAAAGTCAGATTTGCCTCCATGATGCCGCGTATGGACGTTACGATACAGTCGGTTCCGTTTGTCAGGTCTGTTGAAAACGGTGTTGAGACCGTGGCGTTCAGCGGAGACAATATAATCCCTTTTGCCGTGGGAGCATACCAGAGCAAGTATATCGTCACGGACCTTGAAGGAAGTATTGTCGGCAACAGGATGGAATTCTCTTTGAATTTCGGTCAGTATCCTACGGTCTATTCGGGAGTTATGTAGTTCTTGTATGGTTGGAAATCCGGTACAAAAGACTAAGGATTTTAACCTTTTTGACTGAAATGATTAAAATATGTTTGCAAAAATTTGCAGACTTGTTTTAATTTATTACCTTTGCATCGGACATAAGAATTTTTCGTGTCTATTTGTTAAGTTCGTTTTATATACAATGCAGGTCTCTTGGGGAGGAGACCTGCATTTCTTTTTGTCCTGTGGCTGAGTCTCTGTGTGTTGTTTGTAAGTCCTTGTAATACAATTGTATGTAATCGGTATGGTTATATATGGGTATGCTGATTTTCAATTGTTTGTCAATGGGTTTTGCCTTCCTTGTTTGGGTTCTTTGTAAATTTTTGTACCTTTATACGATTTTTGGATAAAAATGTAAGAGAATATACATTTCCGACAGGATTTTTATTCGTCAAACTCAGAAAACCGTGTACAATTATTAACAATAAAACTTATTCAAAATGAACAAAAAAGGTAATGTCCTTGCGATTGTGATTATGTTCTTCCTTTTCGCAATGATCTCTTTCGTGACAGGACTTCAGAACCCTATGGGTGTTATCGTCAAGGCTCAGTTCGGGGCTTCCAATGCAATGTCCCAGCTCGGCAATCTTGCAAACTTTATCGCTTATGCCTTTATGGGACTCCCTGCGGGTTTCATTCTTAAGAAGTATGGCTACAAGATTACTTCACTTGCCGCTGTTACAGTAGGTTTTGTGGGTGTAGGAGTGTCTTTCCTTTCAGGCGTATCTGAAAGTTTTGCAATCTATCTTACCGGAGCTTTCATTTCAGGATTCTCGATGTGTATGCTCAACACTGTTGTGAACCCTATGCTGAATACTCTCGGCGGTGGCGGAAACAAAGGAAACCAGCTCATCCAGTTCGGAGGTTCGCTCAATTCACTTGCTGCCACTATCGTTCCTGTATTTGTCGGCTATCTTATCGGTAATGCCGCACAGGCAAAGATTACAGATGCGAATCCTGCCCTTTTCATAGCGATGGGTATCTTCGCGCTTGCTTTCATCATCATCCTCTTCTCTCAGATTCCTGAGCCGGAGCTTGAGGCTGCAGCTGTCGCAAAAGATAAAAAAACCGAGGGCACTATGGCAAGTATCAAAGGTGCTCTTGCACACCGCAACCTTGTTTTCGGTGTCATCGCGATTTTTGTGTACGTGGGTGTTGAGGTAGGTATTCCTAACATCGCCAATCTTTATATGACTTCAGGCGAGATCGGTCTTGCTGCTTCAGTCGCAGGTACCGTAGTCGGAATCTACTGGCTTCTTATGCTTTGTGGAAGGTTCCTCGGTGGTCTTATCGGAGGAAAGGTTTCAAGCCGTGCAATGATGATAACTGTTTCATCTGTGGCTGCAGTCCTTCTTCTTCTCGGAATGTTCCTCCCTTCTACTATGGTTACATTCCCTACTATCACACAGGAGCTTACATTCTCTACAACACAGATTCCTCTCGGAGTCGTATTCTTTATGCTCTGCGGTCTCTGTACTTCTGTCATGTGGGGAAGCATATTCAACCTTGCTGTTGAAGGTCTCGGCAAATATACATCAATCGCATCAGGTCTCTTTATGGTGATGGTATGCGGCGGTGGAGTGCTTCCGCTCATCCAGGGATGGGTAGCTGACGCATTCGGATTCCTTCAGAGCTACTGGGTTCTTGTAATAGGAGTGTTCTATATGCTTATTTTCGCTCTGTTCCTTTCAAAACCATCAAAGACTGAATAATTATGGATACACAATATGTAGTAGGAATTGACATAGGTGGACAGACCACCAAGCTCGGTGTTGTCGACGCAAGGGGAACAGTGCTTGCACAGACTGTAATCCGTACGGACACTTATGACGATGTCGTAAAATATGTCGATGAACTTTCCGATGCTCTCAGGAGAATCATAAAGGAAGCCGGTGCTGAAGGCAATATCAGGGGTATCGGAGTCGGTGCGCCGAACGGAAACTATTATACCGGTACAATTGAGAATGCCGTCAACATATCATGGGGAGGCAACAAGACGATATCTTTCGCCAAGCTGCTTTCAGAGAATATGGACGGTCTTCCTGTCGCTCTTACAAATGACGCAAACGCGGCGGCTGTAGGTGAAATGACATACGGAGCGGCCCGCGGTATGAAGAACTTTATTATGATTACTCTTGGAACAGGTGTCGGAAGCGGTATCGTCATCAACGGAGAGGTAGTCTATGGTCATGACGGATTCGCCGGAGAGCTTGGACATACCTGTGCTGTCCGCAACAACGGACGTACCTGCAACTGCGGAAAGACCGGATGTCTTGAAACATACGCTTCCGCTACAGGAGTTGCCCGTACAGCCCGTGAGTGGCTTGAGCTCAGCGATGAGCCTTCTTCTCTCCGCAGCCTTGACAACATTTCATCAAAGGATGTATATGAAGCTGCAAAGGAAGGGGACAAGATGGCTCTTAAGATATTTGAGTTCACCGGTAATATGCTTGGACGCTCATTTGCTGATTTTGTCGCATTCAGCGCGCCTGAGGCAATAGTTCTCTTCGGAGGTCTTGCCCGCGCCAAAGAATATCTCACCAAGCCTATAGAGGAATCGATGAACGCGAACCTGCTTCATCTCTGGAGAGACAAGATCAAGATTGTATTTTCTCAGCTTAAGGAGTCTGATGCGGCTATACTTGGTGCATCTGCCCTCGCTTGGGAACTGTAGGAGTATTGCAATCTGACGCTATGCGTCATTAGATAAAAATGGCTGACGACAATATCGTCAGCCATTTTTATCTAATGTGAAATTTCTTTATTCCTGGTTTGAGATGGCGTAGTTGTAGTCTTCTTCCGTGAAATGGAATGTATAGATCTTTCCCCATTTTGTTTTTTTCATCGGTCTGCTTTCATAACTGGCAAGACTGCATACATTGTGGTATACGGTATTGTCCGAATATCTGTGTTCTATTGAATATACATTGTCAAAGGTTATTTCTGCCACATCTCCAACAGTAAAACCGGGAGCTCCCCAGGATTCTCCATAATTTCCGACATAACTTCCATAAGGTTCAATAACAGCTTCCAACGGGAAAAACTGTGCCTCTATCTTCAACCGTATTGTATGGCTTGTCTGATTGATATACACCAAATCTGCGGGAAAGACGTAGTCCACATTTCGACACGAACATAATGCCAACACTGCCATCAGCAGGATTAATCTCTTTTTCATAATAATTTGATTGAAATACTTGATATAGATGCAGAAACGTCGGTTTGTGTTGCAAATGAAAACTGAAATAGGCTGAATAGCAACAACTATTCAGCCTATTCAGGTCTGTCGGTATTCCGCGATTGTTTTATTGCAGTTTGTGGATGGCGAGGCCGCTTCTCAGCTTAGGCTCGAACCAGGTGGTTTTAGGAGGCATTATATTACCGGAATCCGCTATGTCCACAAGCTGTTTCATAGAGACAGGGTACAGGGCGAATGCCACTGCCATCTCTCCGCTGTCAACCCTGCGCGCAAGTTCTCCGATACCGCGGATCCCTCCGACGAAATCGATTCTCTTGTCCGTACGCAGATCCTTTATTCCGAGTATTCTGTCCAGTACAAGATTGGAAAGAATAGTCACGTCAAGGACACCTATAGGATCATTGTCGTCATATCTTCCTTCCTTTGCCTTCAATGAGTACCATTTGCCGGAAAGATACATAGAGAACTGGTGCAGACAGGCCGGTTTGAACGCTTCCTTGCCGCTTTCCTTTCTTTTGGTCTCGCACCCGAGAGGGGTGATTTCAAAATCTTCGGACAGCTTTTCGAGGAACTGTTCATTTTCCAGTCCGTTGAGGTCCTTTATGACACGGTTGTAGTCGATTATCTTCAGCTGGCTTTCCGGAAATGCCACCGCCATAAAATAATTGTATTCCTCCTCTCCGGTGTGTGCCGGATTTTCTTTGCGCTTTTCTTCGCCTACCCTTGCTGCCGCTGCCGTACGGTGATGTCCGTCAGCGACATAGAATGCAGGTATATTGCTGAAAGTCTTTGTGATTGTCTCTATGGTCTGCTGGTCGTCAATAATCCAGAAATGATGTCCGAATCCGTCTGACGCCACAAAATCATATTCCGGAGCACGGGATGTGAATTTCTTTACAATGTCATTTATGACTTCATTGTCGGGATATGAGAAGAATACAGGTTCTATGTTCGCATTCTGTATACGGACGTGTATCATCCTGTCGTCTTCTTTTTCCTTGCGGGTCAGTTCGTGCTTTTTTATCTTGCCTTCTGCATAGTCATCAGTGTGTGCACACACGACAAGTCCATATTGGGTCCTTCCGTCCATTGTCTGTGCATAGACATAATAGTACGGCTTTTCGTCCTGTTTCAGCCATCCTTTCTCCTGCCAGCCGAGGAAGTTCTCGACAGCTTTGTCGTATGCCTGTGTACTGTGCTCATCTATGATAGGGGAGAAGTCTATTTCCGGCTTTGTTATGTGAAGCAGGGATTTTTCACCGGCTTCTGCTTTGGCTTCTTCCGAATTGAGGACGTCATAAGGGCGTGCCGCCACTTCCTCGACATATTGTTTAGGCGGTCTGATAGCCGCGAAAGGTCTGATTCTTACCATAATGTTCCAAATTATATGATCACCCTGGATGACAGATTATTTGTTGACCTGGAATCTGGTGCATCCTGACGTGAAGAAATCCACTATCTGCCTTGCCGCTGCGATTCCGGCATTTATGTTGGCTTCCGCTGTCTCAGCTCCCATTTTCTTCGGAGTTGCGAACACGCGTTTTCCGAATTTTTCATTCAGTTCACTCTGGCATCCTGCAGCGATGTCAGTTACATATTTGAGGTCCGGCCTGTCTGTAAGCACTTTTACAAGCTCGGCCTCATTTATGATTTCTTTTCGTGCGGTGTTGAGCAGGCATCCTCCTGCCGGCATTCTTGAAATGAGATCATATCCGATTGAACCTATGGTCTGCGGGGTCGCCGGGATATGAAGAGAAATGAAATTGCATTCAGAATACATCTGCTCCAATGATCCGGCAGGGACCACATTGTCGGCTTTCATTGTCTCATCGGTCACAAAGGGGTCGAATGCCATGACTTCCATACCCAGTGCCTGCGCTTTTTTTGCAACGAGCCTCCCGACGTTTCCGTATGCCTGTATGCCGATCTTCTTCCCGCTGATTTCAGTTCCGGTACCTGGAGTGAACTGGTTGCGCGACATATATATAATCATCGATATTGCAAGTTCGGCGACGGCATTGGCGTTCTGTCCCGGGGTGTTCATAGCGACGATTCTCCTTGAAGTGCAGGCCGGAAGGTCAAGATTGTCATATCCGGCACCTGCCCTTACGACTATCTTGAGGTTTTTTGCGGCATTGATTACTTCTTCTGTCACCTTGTCGGAGCGTACTATAAGTGCATCCGCGTCCGCGACAGCCTCGAGAAGCTGTGCCTTGTCAGTATATTTTTCAAGCAGGACAACGTCGAGTCCGCCTTTGGCCGCCGTTTCTCTGATTCCGTTTACCGCAGCTGCAGCGAACGGCTTTTCCGTAGCTATGAGTATTTTCATGGCAATATTTCTTTTTATTGTTTTTTCAGCTTTTCAAATTCGGCCATACAGTCCACAAGGGCCTGTACGCTTTCTTTCGGGCAGGCATTGTATATGGATGCCCTGAAACCTCCGACGGACCTGTGTCCTTTGATTCCGACCATTCCTCTGTCTTTTGCGAACGCCATGAATTCATCCTGAAGATTCTCATATCCCGGAGCCATTACGAAGCATACGTTCATAATTGAGCGGTCTTCTTTGGCGGCCGTACCTGTAAACATGCTGTTGCGGTCGATCTCGTCATACAGAAGGGCCGCTTTTTCTTTGTTGATTCTGTTTATAGCCTCGACGCCACCTATGCCTTTCAGCCATTTGAGGGTCTCGTTCATTACGAAGATAGGGAATACCGGAGGGGTGTTGAACATGGATTCCCCGTCAATGTGTGTGCGGTAGTCAAGCATAGTAGGGATGTATCTGCTGACCTTTCCGAGCGCATCCTTGCGTACAATGGCGAAGGAGACTCCTGCAGGGCCTACGTTTTTCTGCGCACCTCCGTAGATAAGTGCATATTTGCTGACGTCTACCGGTCTGCTCATAATGTCGGATGACATATCCGCGATGAGCGGCACAGGACAGTCCATATCATAAGGAATCTCTGTTCCGTATATGGTATTGTTCGTCGTTATGTGAAGGTAGTCTATATCTGAAGGTATTTCGTAGCCTTTAGGTATATAACTGTATGTGCTGTCAGCCGAAGACGCTATCGCGTAGGCCTCTCCGAGTCCTTTGGCCTCTTTCAGAGCCTTCTTCGCCCATACTCCCGTTTCCAGATATGCGGCTTTCCTTTCAAGGAAATTCATTGCCACATACAGGAACTCCATACTTGCCCCTCCTCCGAGGAACAGGACTTCGTGCGTATCCGGAATATTCAGAAGTTCTTTCCACAATGCACGGCATTCATCCATTACGGCCTGCCATTCTTTTGACCTGTGCGACACTTCTATTACAGCCATTCCGGTCCCGGCAAAGTCTTTCAGAGCATCTATGGCGTTCTCTATTGCCTGGTCCGGAAGAATACACGGACCTGCGTTGAAATTATGTACTTTCTTCATAATGAAACGGTATTTTTCTCAAATGTAATCAATATCGTGAAATATCTTTCAAATTCCAATGAAAAATTGAAAAATGCTTACAGATTAGTAGATGCTTTTCGCGTCCGTAATCTTTTCGCAGAAATGGCAGAGCAGCAGGACTTCATTGTCCTGGTTTATGGTGGTGAACCTCGTCCTGATAGGCTGGTGGTTCGTTATGCACTTTGGATTCATACATTTGGCGATGCCCTCTATCACGGCAGGCATTTCAAGTTTCTTCTTTTCCACGACCTTGAAATCACGGATAATGTTTACTGTCGCTTTTGGAGCGATCAGGGCAAGCTTGTTCAGTTCTTCGTTCTCAAAGAACTTGTCGGCGATTTTTATGATGCCCTTTCTTCCGTGCAGTTTGCTGGTGAGGTTTATCCCTATTGTAATCTGGTGCTGTGTGCATTCTTTTATATTCAGTATGTCAAGTGCCTTGTACACACGGTCCGCCGGGATGTGGTCTACTACTGTCCCGTTTTCAAGCGCACTTACTTTCAGTTCTTTATGATTGTTTTCCATGATATTTTTCTTTTTATCTGTATCCGAGCAGACAGGAGATTATTGCCATACGGACATAAAGACCGTTCTCAGCCTGTTTGAAATAATATGCGTAAGGAGTGTCGTCCACGTCCTGGTCGATTTCGCCTACCCTCGGAAGAGGATGGAGGATTTTCATGTTTTCCTTGACGTTGCCGAGCATGGATGCGGACAGCCTGTACACGTCCTTTACTTTTTCGTACTCCATAGGGTCTGTGAACCTTTCCTGCTGCACACGTGTCATATATAATATGTCGCAGTCGTTCAGGTGCTCCTCCAATGAGTTTGTTTCCTTGTATCTGATGCCTTTGCTGTCCAGGAAATTCTTGTATTCCACCGGCATCTTCAGCTCGTCAGGAGCCGTGAATATGAAAGTCGGGTTGAAATGCGACATCGCCTGCAGGAGCGAATGTGTCGTCCTGCCGTATTTGAGGTCACCTACCATATTGATTGTAAGTCCTTCAAGGTGTCCCTGTGTCTGCATTATCGAATACAGGTCCAGAAGAGTCTGCGAAGGATGCTGGTTGGCTCCGTCTCCGGCGTTGACCACAGGCACTGATGCGACTTCGGAAGCATATCTTGAACTGCCTTCAAGCGGATGGCGCATAATGATCATATCGACATAGTTGGAGACAATCTTGATGGTGTCTTTAAGCGTCTCGCCTTTGCTTACGCTTGTGTTTGTCGCGTCCGAAAATCCTATTACCCTTGCACCGAGACGGTTTACGGCGGTCTCAAAGCTGAGTCTTGTCCTTGTGGAAGGCTCGAAGAACAGGCTTCCGATGACTTTGCCGTCGAGGATTTTCTGTGATCTGTTCTGTTCAAATTCCTTTGCCGTCTCTAAGACGTGCAGGATTTCCTCTTTGCTGAAATCCTGGATTGAAATAAGACTTTTACCCATATATATCAAGTTTCGTTTTTATTCAATATTATCCTGTCCGATCACCTCCTCCACAAAGCAGTCTCCGATTTTGCCGGTCTGCTCCAGGAAAGTCTCCTCCAGTGCAAGCCTTACCGGAGTCTCGATGATGCAGTTCATACCGAATTCCTGTCTGGACTGCGCAAGACCGAGATCTTTCATCACTTTCATCACGCTGTTCATACTGAGGTAGCCGAAAGTTATTCTGAATCGTTTGGATGCTATTTTTTCTATGATTTCCGAGTTTTGTATAGCGTCCGCCGCAGATGTCCTGTAGGCACGTATGAGGCCGGGGATGCCGAGTTTGATGCCTCCGAAATACCGTACAGTCACAATCAGTATGTCGCTTAATGAGTTGGAATCTATCTGTGCCAGAATAGGCCGTCCTGCTGATCCGGAAGGCTCGCCGTCATCGTTTGCGCGGAAGCGGTCGCGTCTGTATCCCAGGCGGTATGCGTAACAATGGTGCCTGGCATCGTGGTACTCCTTTTTGAGGGAGTCTACTATGGCCTTGATTTCCTCTTCTGTCTCAACCGGATAGGCGAAAGCAATGAACCGGCTTCCGTTGTCTTTGAATAGACCTCGTGCAGGAGCTGCAATGCTCCTGAAAGAATCTTGGATTTTGTCTGTGAGTTCGTCAGGTCCGTTCATTATTCGGATTTGATGTTCAATTCGGGAGCCGTTGAAAATTTTGTAAACCCGAAATCAAAAGTAGCAATTTTCATTATTATATGCAACCGCACCGAAATATTTTGTACCTTTGGCGCCGCTTAAAAAGTCATTTTATTATGGTACTGAGATACAGAGTTTCCCTTCCCGGGATTAAAGGTTTTGCAAGAGTTTATGAGATTAAAGGAAGTTCATCCCTATATTCATTCTCAAAGCAGATGAGGGCGGATATGAATTTTCCTCAGGACCAGATGGTTCTGTTCAAGGCGTTGGATGAGGCAGGGGCGGTCTCTGCAAGATATGGAATGTTTGACCTTGGAGCCGGGACCATTGATTCCGTGACCGTGGAGCAGACGCTGAAAAAAGGTGAAGTCTCTTTTGTGTATTTCTATGATACTACCAATGCCAAGAGCGTAATCGTCACATACGAGGGCGAAGCTGAACTCCGTGCCAATGTCGTGTATCCTATTCTTACAGAAGTGAAGGGCCCGGATCCGGAGGAGTTCGAAAACGGATACGTGGCGTTTGAGGACCTTCCTGACGACAAGAAGAAAGATCCTGAAGATGAGGATTGGGATGATGATGACACTGATCAGGATGATGAATCCGAAGAGGAAATCTTTGACGGAGACGAAGATGACGAGTAGGCTTTCCTAAGGCCCGGAACGGACGGACTTGTATGAAGAAGCTGCTTGTCATTTTGGGACCGACCGCAGTCGGAAAGACCGATTTCAGTATTGAGACGGCCATTTCACTCGGCTCTCCTGTCATCTCATGCGATTCCCGGCAGATATATCGGGAAATGTCCATCGGGACTGCCGTCCCGTCTGCTTCACAGCTTGCTGCCGTGAAGCATTATTTTATACATACACATACTGTTCAGGATCTGTATACTGCAGGAAAATATGAAATAGAGGCTCTTGATCTTATAAGGTCGCTTTTTGATGAAGGGCACGAGACTCTGGTTATGGCCGGCGGTTCAGGTTTCTATATAGATGCCGTGTGCAACGGGCTTGATGATTTTCCGCCAGCCGATCAGTCACTTCGTTCAGAGTTGACGGAAAGGCTTGCGTCGGAGGGGGTGGAATCACTGCGTCTTGATTTGAAACGCCTTGATCCCGAGAGCTATTCTTCCATTGACATAGCCAATGGACAGAGGGTGGTGCGCGCTTTGGAAGTCTGTCTTATGACCGGAAGACCGTTTTCCTCGTTCAAGACATCACCTATGAAAAGACGTGAGTTCGAGATAGAGAAGATAGGGCTTGTACGCTCACGTGATGTGCTCTATGACAGGTGCAACAGGCGTGTCCTTCAGATGGTTGATGACGGGCTTGTGGAGGAAGTCCGTTCTCTTGTACAATTCCGTAATCTGCCTGCGTTGCAGACGGTGGGCTATAAGGAGATTTTTGACTGGTTTGATTTTCTGGATGGAAAGGTCTCATCGGAAGGGTGGACTCCGCAGACTCCGGGGGACGGTCCTGTGACATCCCTGGAGCGTGCCGTGGAGCTTATTCAGCGCAATACGCGCCATTATGCCAAGCGTCAGCTTTCGTACTGGAACCGCGACAAGTCAATAAAGTGGAAGCAGATATAAAAAAAGCGACCGGGAATAACCAGTCGCTTTTTTATTGTAAAGGCCGTGTCAGAACGGCAGGTCGTCATCGTTGCCGCCGAAATCCGCAGGCATGTCGTCGATTGTCGGCAGCGGAGCCGAGCCCGCAGGAGCAGCTCCTGGAGCCTGGTATGGAGGAACCGGTGCACCGGTCGCCTCTATTCTCCAGGCGCGGATATCATTGTACCAGCGTCCGTTGTACTCCCTGCTGCTGAGGTTGAAGGCAATCTTCACTTTGTCTCCGACCTGGAATTTTTCCAGATCCTTTACCTTGTCTTCTCCCCACACGTTGAAGCATATCTGGGACGGGAAATTACCTTCCTGATATTCGACGATAAATTCCTGCTTCGCCCAATTCCCTCTTGCTGAAACTCCGTTCTGGACGTTCAGCTTACGTACTATCTTGCCTTCTATTTCCAAAGCCATATCGTAATGATTCTCCGGTTGTTTTTACTCCTCTGCTGCAACTTTGCCGACTTTGACAACGTCAATGTCAAAAATAAGAGTAGAGTTTGCTCCGATTGAACCTGTTGCACGTGGACCGTAGCCAAGATCAGACGGAATGTAGAGCTGGAGCTTTCCGCCCTCACCTACAAGCTGGAGACCTTCTGTCCAACCTTTGATGACCCTGTTGAGCATAAGTTTTACCGGCTCTTTTGTGCGGTCGCTTGCGTCAAACTCGGTACCGTCGATGAGTGTTCCTGTGTAATGTACATATACAGTGTCGGCAGGACCTGCTTTAACGTCGTTTCCTGCTTCGATGATTCTGTACTGAAGACCGCTCTCTGTAACTACGATGCCGTCTTTCATCTTGTTCTCCTCAAGGAATTTCTCGCCTTTCTTCTGGTTTACCTCTGCTGTATAGGCGTTTCTCTTTGTGATGAAATCGTTGAAAAGCTCGTTCATCTTTTCAGGGCTTATCTTGAACTGTCCGTTGAATTCAGGATCGTTCGGAGTTCCTTCTGCCTTGATGAAATCCATCATACCTTTTTTGATCTGCGCATAGTTGAGGTCTTCACCGAAATTGTTTGATTTGATGAAATAGCCGAAGTTGACACCTATAAGGTAGCTTACGGAATCAGTTTCTGCTTTTGTCGGGAGCTGTGCTTCTGTTTCAACTCCGCCGTTTGACTGGCAGGAAGCGGCGAAAGCGATTGCCGCTACTGCTGCTGCGATAAATTTTACTGTTTTCATATTACTTTTATTTTGTTGGTTTTTCTTTGTGGCTTTCAATTCCTGGAGCCGCTTTTATTCTGTTCTTGTTCTCCGGAAGTATCTGCGCGGCGGTAAGCTTGGCAGCCTTTTCCTTGCAGGTGCACCTGATTGCCGCAAGTCCGCAGACGGCAGCTGTTGTCGATGTGATTAGAATGCTGATCTTTCCTATATCTGTCAGTATAGGGTCGTTGAATGCCAGGCCATTGACGAATATCGACATTGTGAATCCTATTCCTCCGAGTACTCCGGCGGCTGCGAGCTGTGCCCACGTTATGCCGCTTGGCATAGCTGCCATCCTGCATTTGATGCTGATGAAGCTGAAGAGGAATATTCCTATAGGCTTTCCGAGCAGAAGTCCGAAGAATATGCCGAGCGCAAGTGAAGGTATGCCTTCACCGAAATTGTTGAAATTCAGGGCTACTCCTGCATTTGCCAATGCGAACAGAGGCATTATCAGGAAAGTCACGACCGGATGCAGCTTGCTTTCAAACGTGTGCATCAGAGGGTCGACTTTCAGAATTTCCTGGTTCATGCTGTGTATGATATGCTGCTGTTCAGGACTTGCGAGTATGTTTATCTGCGCGTTGCTTGTCAGCTTGAATTTCTTCAGCAGATATTCGATCTTGTTCTGGAACTTGAGCTCATTGATGGTTCCCCTTGCTGGGATTACCATAGCGAGAAGAACTCCTGAAATTGTCGCGTGTATGCCGGACTGGTATGTGAAGTACCACATGAAAAGACCGGGGATGATGTACATCAGCTTATTCTTGACGTGCATCCTGTTGAAGATATACAGCACGAGAAGTATGAGCGCGACATAAAGCAGGCAGCTGAAATGAATCGCGTGGGTCGGATAGAATATTGCAAGTACGATGATTGCCCCCAGGTCATCCACGATGGCCAGTGCGGTAAGGAAGACCTTTATTCCTGGAGGGACCTTGTCGCCCAGAATTGAAAGGACTCCGACGGCGAATGCGATGTCGGTGGCCATAGGAATTCCCCATCCGTGTGCGGTGTCGGGATTCCCGTGGTTGAAAATTGTAAAGATTATGGCAGGTACCAGCATTCCTCCTGCAGCCGCCATAATGGGAAGTATGGATCTTTTGATGGAAGACAGCTGCCCTACAAGCATCTCACGCTTGATTTCAAGTCCTACTACAAAAAAGAAGACCGCCATCAGGGCATCGTTTATCCATTCGCGCAGCGTCATGTCTATGGAGAAATTTCCGACTGAGATGCTTGCGCTGTTTTCCCACATCCTGTCAAACCATTCCCCTCCCGGGACTGTCGCCATCACTACGGCGACTATTGCGCACAGGAGCAGAAGGATTCCTCCTGTGGTCTGATTGTGTACAAAAGCATTAAATATGTGAAGAATTTCACGGTTTCTGTACTGTTGCAACTTGTTTTCCATTTCTGATTCGGATATATTCTGTCTTTTTTCAGAAGTTCCCGTTCTGAATTTCAATATTTGGGACGGCAAATATACAATTAAAAACACCAATAAATATTTGTCAGGCAAAAAATATTATTATAACTTAGTTGAAATTATTTGTTATTTATGGATATCGATTCAGCAGCGCTTCACAGCAAATTGAAGGAATTTTTCGGCTTTGACTCTTTCAAAGGCAGCCAGGAAGAGATTATAAGTCACCTTGTCAAAGGCAACAATGCCTTTGTCCTTATGCCTACCGGTGGAGGGAAATCATTGTGCTATCAGCTTCCTGCCCTTGTTATGGACGGGACGGCGATTGTTGTGTCGCCTTTGATCGCGCTTATGAAAAACCAGGTGGATGCGATCAGGGGATTCGTGTCGGGCCAGGACGGTATCGCGCATTTCCTGAATTCCTCTCTGACCAAGGTGCAGATTGCGGAGGTCAAGGAAGATTTGCTGTCGGGAGTCACAAAGCTGCTTTACGTGGCTCCGGAGTCGTTGACAAAAGCGGAGAACATCGCCTTGCTGAAGGAGATAAAGATTTCATTCTATGCAATTGATGAGGCGCACTGCATTTCTGAATGGGGACACGACTTCAGGCCTGAATACCGTCGTCTGAGGGCGATAATGGAAGATATAGGCAATGCCCCTGTCATTGCGTTGACCGCTACCGCTACCCCTAAAGTCCAGAGTGATATCCAGAAAAACCTCGGTATGCAGGATGCGAAGGTATTCAAGTCTTCGTTCAACAGACCGAACCTCTACTATGAGATACGTGACAAGTCCGACCCTAAAAGGGAGATCATCAGATTCATAAAGCAGCATCCGAACCGTTCCGGAATTATCTATTGCCTGAGCCGCAAAAAAGTGGAAGAGCTTGCGGGGCTGCTGAATGTCAATGGTATAAAGGCATTGCCGTACCATGCCGGACTTGATGCGAAGACACGGGCTGAAAATCAGGACAAGTTTCTGACGGAAGAGATCAATGTGATAGTGGCGACCATAGCGTTCGGTATGGGCATAGACAAGCCGGATGTGCGTTTTGTGATACATTATGATATCCCTAAAAGCATAGAGGGCTATTATCAGGAGACCGGACGTGCAGGGCGTGACGGCAAGGAAGGAAACTGTATTGCATTCTACAGCTATAAGGATATACAGAAGCTTGAGAAATTCATGCAGGGCAAGCCTGTCGCCGAACAGGAGATAGGAAAGCAGCTTCTGCTTGAGACAGTGGCGTACGCTGAGTCCAACCAGTGCCGGAGGAAACTGCTTCTGAATTATTTCGGGGAAAGCTATCAGCAGGACAACTGCGGAGCGTGCGACAACTGTCTGCATCCGAAAAAGAGGTTCGACGGAAGGGAAGAAATGTGTCTTCTGATCGAACTGGTGCAGTCTATGCCTGAGCATTTCAAGACTGAGCATCTTGCAAACATTCTGTCAGGAGTCTCAAATGCCCTTATAAAATCATACAAGCACGATGAGCTTGAGCTTTTCGGTGCGGGCAAGGAGCATTCGGTCAAGTTCTGGTCGGCTGTCATCCATCAGGGAATCATACTTCATCTTCTGGACAAGGATATCGAGTCGTATGGACTGGTTTCAGTGACGGATGCGGGACTTGCATTCCTTGAAGCCCCATACGAGCTTATGCTGACGGAAGAACGGGAATTCGTGGACGGTGAGGATGACGATGATGACGCTCCCGCAGCGGCGGTCCGCGGAGGAGGCGGAGGTGATATGATGCTTCTGTCAATGCTGAAAGACCTTCGCAAGTCTATGTCCAAGAGGCTGAATCTGCAGACCTGGGTGATATTCAGCGATGCCTCGCTTGAGGATATGTCCATAATGTATCCTGTCACTTACGATGAACTGAAGAACTGTCAGGGAGTCGGAGAAGGCAAGGCGCGCAAATTCGGAAAGGAGTTCATTGAACTGATCGGAAAATATGTCCAGGAGAACGACATTGACCGTCCTGATGATTTTGTAGTGAAATCAGTTGTCAACAAGTCTGCCAACAAAGTGTTCATCATCCAGAGCATAGACAGGAAACACTCGCTTGAAGACATTGCAGGGAACAGGGGGCTGGATATGAACGAGCTTCTTTCCGAAATAGAGGCCATCGTCTATTCGGGCACGAAATTGAACCTCAACTATTACATAGAGCAGATTATGGACGAGGACACTATGCAGGATATCTATGACTACTTCCTCGAGGACGCTGAAACGGATTCCATAGATGAGGCTATGAATGAACTTGGCCCTGACTATGACGAACAGTGCATCCGTCTTGTACGTCTGAAGTTCCTCTGCGAAGTTGCAAACTGATAAAGCTGTTCCCTGAGCGGATTATCCGATTGTGAGAGGGACGGCTTTGCGGGCTTCGAAATGTGTGAGATAACGGAATCCGTATGATTTCAGGATTGCGGCAAATTCTCCGAATCTGTGCCCTGGTCTTGAAGGATCGTGCGAATCTGAGCCGAGGCTTACAAGCTCCCCTCCCAATTCTTTGTACCTCATCAGTATGTCCTTGTCGAGTACAGGTGTGCGTCCATTGTAGTCCTGGTATGTCTTTGTGTTGATTTCCAGGGCCTTGCCTTCTTGTGCGAGATATTTTAATATTGAATCCAGGATATCGCTGAAATCTTTGTAGAAGATGCTGGATTGGGGATACGGGGCATATCTTGCGACATAGTCATAATGTCCAAGGATATCGAAGTCGACGAGCCAGGTCATTTCCTCGAATATTGTTTCGAGGTAATGTCCGTATGCCTGTTTCCAGTCTTTTCCTTCGTAATATCCTCCGTAAAACGGGTCCGTGTCGTCTATATAATGCACTGAGGCTATGACCTGGTCGAACCGGTGCTTTGACAGATGCTCACGTAGCTGCTGCCGGCAGTCGTGGTACAGGCCTGCTTCAATGCCTTTGAATACCTTTATTCCCTTCAGTGTGCCGGACAGTCTGTCGATCTCTTTCTGCTGCGCCTCTATGTCGAATACTTCAGAGACGAACTTTTCGTAGGCAGCCTTCATCGGAGGGACATAGAAATCGCAATGGTCGGTGAAGCATATTCCTTCAAGTCCGGCTGTGTATGCGGCTTTTGCGGATGCTTCAGCGGTGGTTCTGTATCCGTCAAATGAAAACTGGCTGTGGTTGTGATTGTCGTAGAATCCCATATCAGCTCAAACCTTCTATGTTGCCGTTTACTATGTCTATCTTCAGGGCGGCCGGCTCTGCCGGAAGTCCCGGCATCCTGATTATGTCACCGGCAATCGCCACTATCATTTCTGCGCCAGCATTGATTATCAGGTCCTTTATCTCTAAATTGAATCCTTCAGGTGCTCCGTAGGCCTTGGCGTCCTGGGAGAACGAATACTGGGTCTTTGCTATACAGACAGGGAAATGTGACATTCCGAGAGCTTCGATACGGGCGGATTTCTTTTTGGCCTGGCTGCTGAATGACACTGAAGACGCACCGTAGATTTCTTTTGCAATGCTTTCTATCTTTTCCTTTATGCTGAAGCTGTCATTGTAGGTCAGCTTCAGATCTTCTGAAGGTTTTTCTTCCAATGTCCGTACAACCAGTTCCGCAAGTTCTTCTGCTCCTGCGCCGCCTTCTGAAAATGCGTTGTTCAGGGCGAATCCTGCACCGTATTCCTTGCAGTGCCTGCGCACTATGTCAAGTTCCTCGTCCGAGTCTGATGCGAATCTGTTGAGGCAGACGATGACTGTCTGTCCGAAGTTCTGCAGGTTGCGTATGTGCCTGTCAAGGTTTGCGAATCCTTTGCGCAGTCCGTCCTCATCCGGTTCCGCTATGCGTTCAAGAGGTACGCTGCCGTGCATCTTGAGGCCGCGCAGTGTCGCCACAAGTATTGTCAGGGCCGGTTCAAGCCCGCTTTTGCGGCATTTTATATTGAAGAATTTTTCGGCTCCGAGATCAGCTCCGAAACCAGCTTCAGTGATGGCGTAATCACCGTATGTCATAGCGGCCTTTGTCGCTATGATCGAGTTGCACCCGTGTGCTATGTTGGCGAAAGGTCCCCCGTGCACGAATGCGGCTGTGCCTTCGGTCGTCTGTACCAGGTTCGGTCTTATCGCATCCTGTAGAAGCACAAGCACAGAGCCTGTGATGCCGAGGTCCTTTACTGTGAACGGCATATCTTCAAATGTGAATCCGAGTATTATGTTGTCTATCCTTCTCCTCATATCCTCAAGATCCGAGGAAAGGCAGAGGATTGCCATTATTTCAGATGCCGGTGTGATGTCGAATCCTGATTCCTGGGGAAGTCCGTTGGTTCTCGGGCCCAGTCCTGTCACTATCTGCCTCAGTGACCTGTCGTTGACGTCAAGCACTCTTTTCCATAATATTTCCTTGAGGGCGAAACCGTCTTTCTGGTGTCGGTATATGTAATTGTCCAGTACTGCTGAAATCAGGTTGTGTGCGGAAGTCACAGCGTGGAAGTCTCCTGTGAAATGCAGGTTTATCTTGTCCATCGGCATAATCTGGGCATATCCTCCTCCTGCCGCTCCTCCTTTCATCCCGAAACATGGACCGAGGGAGGGCTCCCTGAGTGCCAGGACTGCCTTTTTGCCGATCCTGTTCAGGCCCAGTGCCAGTCCTATCGATACTGTGGTCTTGCCGATGCCGGATTTTGTGGCGGTGATTGCCGTTACGAGAATAAGTCTGCTTTTTTTGACTTTGTCCTCATCTATTGACGTCTCCGGAATTTTGGCTATATGCTTGCCGTACTGCTCTATTACGTTTTCCGGGATTCCGATTTCTTCGGCGACATCCTTTATCTCCCTCATTGTGATGCCCCTTGCAATTTCAATATCCGACTTCATACCGCTAACTTATACATTATATGATAAAAGAGCCGCGAAAATACTAAAAAATCCTTATTTTTGCAGATGTTGTAATATGTAAGATTCAAAATGATTACTTTCGGTTTCAAGAACAGATTCGGAGGCTGGCTGAGAGCCATAGCCGCTATTGTTGTAGGTTTGATAATGGTCATAAAGCCGGAGACATCCCTGATGCTTGTCGTGAAGGTTCTGGCGGCTTTTCTGATAGCTTCCGGACTGGTGTCTTTCGCATACGGGATCATCAACAGGCAGAGAGGCG
>Ga0073906_1001643_pt1 | contig 33170 bp, 27 predicted proteins | sample Inofromicrocosms_FD_65485 | JGI IMG/M metagenome (GOLD analysis project Ga0073906, IMG submission 65485) | Mouse cecum microbial communities from Vienna, Austria - Inoculum for glucosamine and mucus D2O microcosms | ecosystem: Host-associated > Mammals > Digestive system > Large intestine >...
TCCTGCGGCTCAGGGGTAAGTGAACCTACTTCCACAAATCCGAATCCGAAGTTCGCCATATCGTTATAGTGCTCTGCATTCTTGTCCAGTCCTCCGGCAAGTCCGACAGGATTCTTGAATTTCATTCCAAGGACTTCCTTCTCAAGCTCCGGGGTATCCCTCTTATATATGAGTCTTGTTATTGAATTTGCAAAGGGTATGTACCTCAATGCTGTCAATGCCGAAAACGTGATCTGGTGTGCTGTCTCCGCGTTGAAGCGGAACAGTACAGGTCTGAGTAGATGCTTGTACATAAAATATGAATTTTCCGCCCGCAAATATAGTAAAAAGCGAGAGCGGAAACAAAGTTTACTTTGGTTACGCCGAGCGCACAACGTATATATGAGCGAAGCTCAAATATAATAAAAACCTCTAAAATTCCTGAAATGTATTGTCGTCGTAAAATACGATAATTTTGGTGGCTTTTCTCTGTTTTACAGCCTGTTGTGTGTTGCCATCTAAAGCATTCAATGTATCCGTGAGTTCATTTTTCAGAGTCTCCCTTGCCTCCTGTGCGGAAATTTCCTCTTCCTGCTCCTGTCCGTCGTTGAGATTGAACAGATTTATTTCTTCTGTTTCAGTCTTTGAGGATATGGCAGGGGTGAAGCTGACAGATTGCTCATAGTCCGGAGAGTTCCGGTACATCTTTCCTTTTCCGGTAAGCAGCCATTCTATATTGAGGTCTGGGTAGCGTCTCATCGTGTTTATGATAAAATCATAGCCGGGTTTGTTCCTTCCGGCGATGATGTGGGAGACCCCGGCTCTTGCGACTCTGATCGAGTCTGCGAACTGGGCCTGGGTGATGTTTTCCGCTGCCAAAAACTGCTGCAATCTGCTATTCATAATTGTTATCGTTTGATTTACAAATGTAAGAAGAAAAAACGAAACAAAAGTAAATTTTGTTTAATAACAAATGTGAATATGGAAGTGTGAGAAATGCAATAGATTGATAAATTACTTTATATGAATTTATATAAAATAGTGATTATATGTACTATATATTCTATTAAATGTCGTAGAATATTGAATCTGTACCACCCGTGTATGATATTTACATCCATAAATTAAATAAATGATATATATAATAACATATAAATAACTGATTTTAATGTGATTATGTCTGATGAAATATAGATATTAGATAAACTTATGTCAATTTATTGAACAGCCGAAATTATGTGAATCAGACACCTGTTCAGCAGAAACTAATTTACAAATATATCCTAAGAAGTATTGTTTTGTGATTCACAAAAGTTAATTTTACTATGTCGCGACAATTGCGTAAATTCGCACCGGAAAAATTTGGGATAAATTCAAAAGAGTTTCATAGGCTTATGAAAAATATGATTCCTGATATAAGAATAGAAGATTACAATTATCCTCTGCCCGATGGGAGGATTGCCAAATATCCTTTGGAAAGGCGCGATGCTTCAAAGCTTCTCGAGTACCGCAATGAAGAAATAAGTGAGCATAGATTCTATGATCTCCCTGATATTTTGCCTGAGAACTCCATTATGGTATTCAATGATACCAAAGTGGTGCCTGCCAGGCTACATTTCCAGAGGGCTACAGGAGCGCATATAGAGATATTCTGCCTGGAACCTTATGATCCGGTGGAATATAATCTTGTATTTGCCGCTACATCAAAATGTGTCTGGAAATGTATTGTAGGAAATGTCAAAAAGTGGAAATCCGATGTGCTTTCGCTGTACAACCCTGAAAATGACCGTAATATAGCGGATATGGGGCTTACTGCATCGCTGCTGGAACGTGACGGGGAGACATCTGTTGTCGAATTCCGATGGGAAGATTCCTCTCCTTTTTCAAAGGTACTGGAGGTGTGCGGCTCCATCCCTATTCCTCCATATCTCAACAGGGATACGGAAGCGGTGGACCAGGAACGTTATCAGACTCTGTATGCCCGTTACAGGGGATCTGTAGCCGCTCCTACGGCAGGGCTGCATTTTACAGATGAGGTTCTAGACCGTATAAAGGCGAAAAACGTGGATATGGAGACGGTATGCCTTCACGTGGGGGCAGGTACCTTTCTTCCGGTAAAGAGTTCGAATGTCGCTGAGCATACTATGCACAGGGAGCCTTTTGTCGTGACAAGGGAGCTGCTTGTAAAGCTGAAGGAAAGTGTCAGGACAGTGATAGCGGTCGGCACCACTTCTGTGAGGACTCTCGAATCATTGTATTATGTAGGGGTAAAATGTATAGAGGAGGGCCGTCCTTCAGATGTGGGGCAATGGGAGCCTTACGTCAGGGACTATCCTTATACTGTAGAGGAGTCTGTCGGAGCCATTGTGGAATATCTTGACAGGAATGGTCTTGACAGCCTTTCGGTCGGGACAAGGATAATAATAGTGCCGGGATACCGTTTCCGCGTGGTTGATATATTGGTGACCAATTTCCATCAGCCTCAAAGTACACTGCTGCTGCTTATTTCCGCATTTATAGGAGGCCGCTGGCGTCAGATATACGATTACGCTATCGGCAACGGATTCCGTTTCCTGAGCTACGGTGACAGTTCGGTGCTTTTCCGCAGCCGCTGAAATGCGGCTCAGATGCGCTATTTGATATATCGTAGGAAAGTTATACCTTTGTCGAGGATTTTAAAATCATTTTTGGAATCTTTGAATATTTAATTAATCCGTCGAACTGACGTTGAATTATGATAGACTTCTCAAAATTTGAAAGCATCAGTCCATATTCTGATGCCGAGGCGGTGGAAGCTTTGGGGAAGGTTGCGGAGAATCCGGTTCTTGCAGGTGTTTCCCGTTATTTCTTTCCGGACAAGGAGCCTGATTTCCTCAAGCAGCTTCTGAAACAGGTCAAAAGCATTGATGATTTCCAGATATTAGTCATGTCAAAGGTTGTAGAGTGGGTCCTGAAGAATACCGCTCACAATTTTTCATACGATGGTGTAGCCAATATCGATGTGACCAAAGGAAAGTTTCTTGCCCTGTCAAACCACAGGGATATAATACTGGACCCGGCGATTACCCAGCTTGTCCTGTACAGGAACAACATTCCTATGACAGAGATTGCCGTGGGTGACAATCTTATCACAAATCCGTTCATTGAGTACCTTATCCGTTCCAACAGGATGATCAAGGTGGTGAGAGGAATTTCCGCCAGGGAATTGTACCTTTCCTCACAGATGCTTTCGGAATATATAAGACTGAGCATCACGTCCGGCAAAAGTTCAATCTGGCTTGCACAGAGGCAGGGACGTACCAAGGACGGCTTTGACACTACCGAGCAGGGCCTGCTCAAAATGCTTGATATGAGCGGAACTTCCGATTTCCTTGCCAACTTCAGGGAACTGAACATCATCCCGATGAGCATATCTTATGAATATGAGCCTTGTGATGTGCTGAAGGCAAGGGAGATTCTGATTTCAAGGACTCAGAAATATGTGAAGGCTGACGGGGAGGACCTCAACAGCATACTAACAGGAATCAAACAGCAGAAAGGCAACATACACCTTAATATAGGTGCTCCGCTTACTGAAGAGGAGATCGAGGCGGCTTCACTCTGTGACAAGAACGACCGCTACCAGCTCATCCGCCACGCTGTGGATATCCGTGTAATCGAAGGATACAAGCTCTGGAAAACGAATTATATCGCATACGATATAATCGGCGGGGAAGGAAAGTATGCCGGGCAATATACGGAGGAAGAATATGCAGCTTTTGTGGAGTATATGGAGAAACAGCTTTCTACAGTCGAGCCGGAGCTGGACCGCAATGAACTGAGACAGATTTTCCTCGGTATCTATGCCAATCCTATCGTTTCGAAAGAGAAGCTCAAAGCCGAGCGTGAATCAGCGGAATAAAGTTTAAGAACATAAAAATACGGCGGGCCATTCGGGTCCGCCGTATTTTTTATATACCTGCAGAAGTTCAGTCTCTGTTGATATGCACATCGAGCTGAGGGAACGGGAACTGTATGCCCTGCTTCGGCAGCTCGTGGTATATCCTGTCATTTATTGCAAAGAATACATCCCAGTAGTCCGAAGCCTGCACCCAGGCTCTCATTATAAACTGCACACTGCTGTCCCTGAGAGCATTCAGCTCAATCATCGGATCTGCAGGAGCACCTTTCGTCGTATCTATTATCCTTGGTTCTGAACTTATTATGGATTTGAGCACAGCTTTGGTATCATCAGATGATGAGCCGTATTCCACGTCTATCAGCCATTCGAGGCGGCGTACAGGGTTCTGGGAATAATTGTTTATGTTCCCGTTGGACAGAGCTCCGTTGGGAATGAATATTACCCTGTTGTCAGTGGTGGTGAGCTTGGTGTTGACTATATTGATTTCCGTGACGGTACCTGAGAATCCCTGGGCCTCAATGAAGTCACCTGCCTTGAACGGTCTGAAGACCAGCAGCATAATGCCTCCGGCAAAATTCTGCACTGTTCCGCTGAGTGCCATACCTATGGCCATACCTCCTGCGGCAAGCAGGGCTGCAAGCGAGGTTGTATTGATTCCGAGCGTACCTACTGTTATTATTATCAGCAGGACGGTCAGGGAGATGCTGACAAGGCTTGTCACAAAAGACGATATCGCCTTTTCCGTGTTGCGTCTTGTGAAAACTCCGGTAAGGAAAATCCTTATGCGTTTGATAAGCCAGGCTCCGATGAAATAGATGGCAAGGGCAGAAAGCACTTTGAGCCCGAACCCTATGCCTTTTTCAATCATATTTGTCAGAAGCTCGTTGGGAGGAGTGGTCGTTATTATTTCCGCCACTTCCGTGACTTTGCTTTTGAGGTCCAAGGAATCAAGCTGTATCGGATTGGTCTGTAAAAATTCAAGCATATTCAATATTTATTGCATTAAAACAACTTTTCTACGGCACTGATGATCTCTTCTTCGCTGAGAGACGGATCAAGTACCAGATCAGGTACGGCATATACGACATCTGTCTGTGATTTGCTCAATTCTTCGCCGCCTCCTGTAATGTTGAGCATAATTATTTCGTCCTTTTTGACGGAACCGTCCTTTACAGCCATTTCAACGCTGGCTGCAGCGACTGCAGCAGCTGAATATATGTCGATGCCCTCCAGTTCCTTGAAGCGTTTTTTCCATATTGCAAGCTCTTCATTGCTTACCTTGTACATATCTCCTGAAGCGTCGCACATAGCATCATACAGACCTCCGGCAAGTGAATAAGGAGGTTTCCTGTTGGACAGCACCTTCGCATCGATCACAGCGGCACAATGACGGGCCTGCTCCGGAGTCATCGGGGCAAGTTCACGTGATTTCATTTTCCATGAATCATACATAATCGTGAACGGATCGTTCTGGGAAGGATAGAGTCTCATCTTGTGGGTTCCGTAACGTCCGTCCTCTATAAGCCTGAGATTGTTCTCCCATACGGCTATAGTACCCGTGCCGCTTCCGATAGCCTGGAAATAAGCGTCAGGAATCCTTCCTATGTGGGCAACGGCCGACAGCAGTGTCGTACCCATACCGTCCCTGCGTGCAATGTTCTTGGCTCCGCCTTCCGCCATGAATTTCGGTGAGCTGCATACTTTGTCCGAAAGTGTTATCGCATCGAAATAGTCGGATCCTTTGGGCGATGCGATGATTTTTACGCAGCTGTTCAAAGGCTTCTTGAACCACAATGCATTTATGTTGTCCTCCGGAATGGACAGTAGCAGAGGAATATTGTTGTCCGAGCATACTTTGGCAAATGCGCGTGCTGTATTTCCTGCTGAAGCCACGACGAGTATCCTGTCATTGTCTTCCGGAAGTCTTGCGCATACCGAATATGCCTCGGTCTCCTTGAATGAACAGGTCTCCATATTTGCCCCTATTTGAGGATAATATCCTGAGAATGTGATATAGAGGTTTTCCAGTCCGAGATAGGATGCCATCCCTTTGCTTTTGTATGTTACAGGGGCGCAGGAATGTGAAAGCGTCCTCTTTATCGGCAGCCAGTCTGCAAATTTGTAGAATCCTTCGAGGTCATCCCTCAAATCGAAAGTCTTTTTTTCATAGACGGCCCTTACGAGAGCCGGTTTTGTACTTTTGGGGTCTGCAAGCGTCCATCCCTCATCTGCGAACTTCCTTCCTGTTCCGCAGTCCATAAGTACATAATCTGTAGGTGTAAATGCCATATCAATAATGTTTTAAACTTCTTTTGCAATGCCTTATGCCTGCCGTGCCATATTCTTGTCTATGATCTCGGCGATGTCTTCTACCGGACGGTCGGCGTAACGGCTGAATGTGCTCAGGCACAGAGGGCAGGCTGTAACTATCACATCAGGAGAAGCTGCTGTCAGATTGTTCAGTGCATTTTCAGTCATAGGCTGTCTCTTGTCGAATCCGAGTGAAAGACTTCCGAGGCTGCCTCCGCAGCAGATGCTTTCTTTGTGGTGTTTTCCAGCTTCCACAAGTTCTCCGGCTTCGGATATCACCTTGCGCGGCTCTTCATATATTCCGCATCCACGTCCGAGCTCACAAGGGTCGTGGTATACGTATTTCAAGTCATTTCTGCTGATCCTTATGCTCTTTGAGTCTATCAGTTCCTTGAGATATTCCGTATGGTGGACAACCCTTATCCCTTCCAGTCTGTATTTTTCCTTGAAAATCTTGTAGCAGATAGGGCAGGAGAGAAGCAGCACGGATGCTCCGCTGGCCTTTATGATTTCTGTATTCTTGCGAATCATCTCCTCGGCCTGTTCAACCCTTCCGGCCATCATGACAGGACGTCCGCAGCAGATTCCTCCGTCCCTGTCCATCATTTCGTATTGGATTCCGGCGGATGATAGGACGCTGCACATCGCTCTGCTGATTTTTGGGGTAAGTGCTGTCATACATCCTGCGAAATACAGGACCTTCCCGTCAGACGGGCCGCTGAAATTGCATTCCTCTATAAGTCCGGACGTATCTATTGATGAGCAGTCCGGGCTGATCCCGTATTTTCTTATGGATCTCTGTGCGATACGGAGTTTGTCGCCTTCCACTCCTACAGGACATATTGCCGTACATTTTCCGCACAGCAGACATTTGTCGCTTATCTCTTCTATACGGTTCTCGTTGCGTCTGCGTATCTGGCGGTTCAGATAGACAGTCGTATCTTTGATATTGGTCTTCATGACGCCCATAGGGCAGGCGTCAATGCACAGACCGCAGTTCGGACAGGAGTACACCTGTGCCTTTGCCAGGCCTTTCCTCGCGTTTGTAATCCTGATACCTGCATTCCTTAGGGGGATGAGCAGGATTTCGGTCGGAATGTGCATATATCTGGTGAAAGGCAGAACGCAGAAGAAGACTCCGAGCGCGAGAGAATATGCCCACCAGGTCGGCAGCATATTCACGTGGTTTCCGAGAAATGCTGTAAATACGTGGTTAAGAGATTTTGTCAGGAACGACCCTCCGCTGATATCCGCAGTAAATCCTTCGGCAAGCAGACGGAGAGGGAATATTGCCCACAATGAATACAGACCGACAAGATCAAGGAAACTTGGGTTTGTCGTCCTTCTCATTCCGAAAAATCTTGACCTTATCCTTTTTATCATAGCCAGAAAGATTCCGCTGAGTACTACCAGCAGGAAAAAGTCCATAAGGAAAAAGAGCAGGGAACCTTTCAGGGTGGTGTCCGTCTCCGCTACAAAATATCTGAAGAAAATAGGATAATACAGGAACTTGGCGCGGTGCGGAACATAAAGGAATACTTCTATGTGTCCTATCACAATCAGCATAAACCATCCGAATGCGATGCTGGAGTGCATATATCCGAGCAGTTTGTTGCGTTTCCATATTTTGACGTGGAGAAGACAGTCGCAGATGATGTCCCTGATGTTTTTCATCATTGTCACAGGGTTTATCAGCGACAGGAAAAACTTCCTCCTGTCATCTTTTGGCAGCTGGAGAATGATTCTCACGAGTCCTATTACGCAGTATGTCAGGATGAAAATCATCCCGATCATAAACGGCAGTACAAAATCGTTGTAGCCAGTCAAAAATCTCTCTCTCACCTTATTCTTCTTTATATGTCCGACAAATGGAAAGTATAAGATGCCGTGTGTTTATTCCACGGGGGCATACCATAGAGCACTTTCCGCACAGCATACAGCCTTTGAGCATAGATATGGCTTCAGCTTCCTTGCCCCTCTGGAGGTCAAGGATCACCTTGCGCAGGCTCATACCGGTGAATCTGCCTGCAGGGCAAGTCGCGCTGCAGGAGCCGCAGGCCATACATTTGTATATGTCCGGTTCCATATCGTGGACCTTTTCAAATTTTTCAAGGTCAGTCCTGTCCAGGTTGATCGCTGAACTTGGAGCTATGCCGAATCCGAAATCCATTATTGCAGATATGTGTGTATATTGAGGGCGGCGGTACGGGCTTCGGCAAGGGTTTCCGGAATTGTCTTCGGTCCGGTGCAGGCTCCGGCGTAGAATATGCCGTCCTTCGGTGATGATGTTATGTCCGCTATATTGTCACGGCTTTTGAGGAATCCGTCGGTATCGGCTGGAAGAGCGACCATTCCGGCAACCTTGGTGCTGTCCGGATTGCATACCATTCCAGACATAAGCACGAGCAGGTCAAGTGTCACCTTTACAGGTTTGCCCGCAAGTGTATCCTCCGCCTTTACAATGACTTTCCCGTCTATGTTTTCGCTGACTTCCGAGACACGGCCTCTGATGAAGCGGATGCCGTAGTCCCTCTGCGCCGATATGTAGAAATCCTCGTATTTCTTGCCGAACATCCTGAGGTCCATATAGAAACAGTATATTCTCGCCTGAGGAAACTTCTGCTTCATCTCTATTGCCTGTTTGACGGCAGTGATGCAGCATACTTTGGAGCACTGAGGATTCTTGGCCTTTTCGTCACGTGATCCGACGCAGTGCACGAATCCTATGGCTTCCATTTCATCAGTATCTATCCTGCTGTCGTCTCCCGTATTGAACCAATGCTCGAGGTCCCTGTTCGTAATCACTTTGTCATAAATGCCATAGCCGTATTCCTCCTTCTTTGCAGCCTCAAACAATTTGAACCCTGTGGCGAAGAGGACGACACGAGCTATGATTGATATTCCGTTTGAAAGCATTACATTGTAGTTGTCTTTCAGACGGTTGATGAAAAGTATTTCCGTATTGGTGAATATATTGGCTTCCGCTGCGTTCTTTATGAGCTTTGAAACCAGTTCCTCAGCGGAACTCATATCAGGAAAAAGGCAGTTCCAGTCGGCCACGTGACCTCCGAGATGATCTTCCTTTTCTATGATAATCGGATTGTATCCCAATCTGATAAGCTGTCCCGCTGCCTCAAGTCCAGCTATTCCGCCTCCGATTATGATAATGTTTTCTTTCATCTGATCTTTGGTTTAAATTTTAATACGACATATCCTTGTCAGCAGCATTTGAGAATGCCCGGAAGCTCCGGTCTCAAAAGGTCCTTGTTGTTGATTCCCTTGTATTTGGTCTCCGGATCATACTGTATTCCCATCTTGTCCAGAAGAGGCTCCACTGCCACCTGGTGCAGCTGAAGTCCCAGATCCCAAGGGTCATAGCCGAGTACCAGGCCTGCGACTTCCTCGTATGTCAGCACAGGGATTCCATAGCCGTTTCCGCCGTATGTCTTTCCCTCCATCTCAGATATTGCATATTGCCATCTGTCGAGGAAATAAGGGCATCCCGGACAGTTGGTTATGATCATATCCGGATGGTAAGGCTCCATGGATTCGAACTTCTTGTGGGTGTTCGATATGGAATAGCCTCTGTTGGCCTTTATATGGTATTGGCGGAAACCGTATCCGCAGCAATGCCTGCGCTCTGGATAGTCGATTACATTTCCGCCCCAGGATTCTATCATACCGCAGAGGACGTATGGATATTCAGCCCCTCCGACTCCTTTGGAAGGGAACATCTTTGAATAATGGCATCCGATATGCTCCACGACTTTCAGAGGTTCTCCCGTCTCCTTGTTTACGAGATGGAATCTGGCCTTTGATGCGATTTCATTGCGGTACTTGTATATCAGATCGCTTGCGTGGGCGATATATTTCGGCCTGTTGAATTCCCTTCGGCAGGATTTCCAGAGCAGTTCGCGTATCCTTGTCTCAAGCTCCGGAAACTCGTTCCAGGTCTCAAGGATTTCAAGATAGTTGCCGAATGAGGTGATGCAGGATGCGACATAATTTTCATATCCAGCCTCGGTCATAAGCGCGAACTGGCGTGCGACGATCGTCATCACGGTCTCCTGGGGGATAGTGTCACAATGATAGGCGATACCTCCGCAGGTAGTATGGTGCTCCGTTTCATAAAAGTCCTTTCCGAGCACATTGCGGCATATTTCCAGCATCATCTTTTCTGATGCCGGGAAAAAATTCTGCCTTATGCAGCTCCTTACATAGAACCAGTGGTCATCAGGAATCTCTTTCTGATAATCCGCCCATATCTTCTGTTTACCTTGATATATCATAATTATTCATTGTTCAGATGTCCTGGAGAGCTCTTTTCAAATGTCATTCTGAAATATTCCTCCATTGTAAGTCCCATTTCCTCGGCTTTCTGCTTTGAGGCTTTCTCCACCGTCTCGATCCTTTCTGTGGCTCCTGTCACATCAAAGATGGCCTTCAGCTCATCAAGCGATTCCTGAGGTATCTTTCTCAGCACTCCCGGACCGTCTCCCTGGTAGTTTGCGCCGAGACGCTCAAACGAATCCTTCAGATGTTCGGTATGCCATTTCCATACAGGGCCGGATTCTATGTGGTCCTCCCATCTGAATGTCTCAGGATAGATACAGTACCCATAGTTCAGGATATTGCCTGTAAGCATCTTTGTAAGAGGGTAGAGCTGACGTCCTTTTTCCGAATTGATGAAATATCCCGTCTTTGCGGAAAGGTTGCGCAAAGCCATGATCACGAGTCCGGGACCGTTTTTGCGCGGACACCTTGTCACGCAGGACATACATTCGCCGCAGTACCATATCTGCTCGCTTTTGAGAAGCTTTTCAATCTCTTCCTCGTCTTTGCTCTGTACGATGTCGACAATCCTTCTTGGGTCATATCTATAAAATTCCGCAGCAGGGCAGATGGCAGTGCAGGTACCGCAGTTGATACAGGTCTTCAGACCTTCTCTTACCCGGTAGTCCTGACAAAGTTCATCATATAATTTTCCCATATCCGTCAGATTAATACAGTTGATACAAGATAGGCGATATATGCCACATCCATAGCAACAAGTATGGCACCCTCGACCCTGTCAAGCCGCCTTTTCTTGAAAAGGTACGCGCTTGCAAGGATAAAGATTGCAGATAGAAGCATAACTCCCATATCTACAGGTGTAATGCCTTTAACTGTAAGAGGATTGATGAGGGCTGAACCGCCTATTATAAGAAGTATGTTTGAAATGTTTGAACCGAGTATGTTTCCGAGTGCAAGCTGCCCCTTTCCTTTTATGGCGGCGATTACACATGTTGCCAGCTCCGGAACCGATGTGCCGACCGACATCACGGTTATTGCTATGAATGCGTCGGAGACTCCTGACATACGTGCCAGTTCAGTGGCCGAGTTGACGAAAATGCGTCCTCCGAAAACAAGGGAGGCGAGTCCTCCTGCAATCATTACGATGGCCAGGACTGTGGAATATGATCTGGCCGGCTCTGTGCTCTCATCGTTGCCCGCGTCCTTTTTGAACGACATATAAAGGTATCCGATAAACAGCAGCAGGAGAATGGCCCCGTCCATACGGCTGACAGTGTTGGTGCCTATGCCGAATATGGTCATATTTAGGCCGAACAGAATCAGGAGCATAGTCGCTATGATATTCATAGGAATGTCGCGCCTGAGGTTTGTCTTTGTGATTTTGAGAGGGGATATCAGGGCGGTGACGCCGAGGATCAGCATAGTATTGAATATGTTTGAACCTACTATATTGCCTATGGCCATATCTGATTTTCCCTGGAATGACGAAAGGAAGCTGACGACCATTTCCGGTGTCGATGTACCTATCCCTATAATAGTCAATCCTATGACGAATTCACTTATTCCGGACCTTCTGGCAATGCTTGACGATCCTTCGACAAGATAATTTGCTCCCAAGAGGATCAGCAGAAGACCTGCGATTAAAATCAATATCTGCGTAAACATCTTTCAAAGTTACAAAAAATAATTTATTTCAGTCTCAACGCCACCACATTTTCAACGTGATGCGTATGAGGAAACATATCGACCGGACGTACTGCTGTGATTTCATATTTTTCACACAGAAGCTCAAGATCTCTTGCCTGTGAAGCCGGATTACAGCTGACATACACCATCTTGCGAGGTTCTGCATTAAGTATCACTTTAGCCACATCCGGATGGATTCCTGCCCGTGGCGGATCAAGTATGATCACATCCGGACGTCCGTGCTGAGCTACAAAACCGTCCGTAAGGATGTCCTTCATATCCCCTGCGAAAAACTCACAGTTGTCTATGGAGTTGTTGCGGGCGTTCTCCTTGGCGTCCGCTATGGCTTCCGGGACGTATTCTATGCCTATGACTTTAGACGCGTCGCGTGACACGAACTGGGCTATTGTGCCGGTACCTGTATAGAGGTCGTAGACAACTTCGCTGCCTGTAAGACCTGCGTATTCACGCGCTGTGCTGTAAAGCTTGTATGCCTGCTTTGTATTGGTCTGATAGAATGATTTCGGACCGATTTTGAATCTTAGGCCCTCCATCTCTTCGTAGATGGCATCATCTCCTTTGTACAATACACATTCCTGGTCGGCTATCGAATCGTTTGCCTTGCCGTTGATGACATAATAGAGTGAAACTATCTGAGGAAACTCCTTTGCCACTGCGTCCAGAAGACCTTTGCGGGCCTGTGCGTCCTCATAATAGAAACATATTATAAGCATCACGTCTCCGGATTCGGTTGTCCTTATGAACATGTTGCGAAGGAATCCGGAATGTTCCCTTATGTTGAAGAAACTCAGCCCGTTGCTGATAGCGTATTCCTTTACGAAAAGGCGGATTTCATTTGAAGGCTCCTTCTGGAGATAGCAGTGCTTTATGTCAAGCACTTTGTCGAAGAAGCGTCCGACGTGGAAGCCGAGGCCGATTCTTTCCAGCTCAGGTATCTCGTCAGGATTTTCCCCGTCTTCAATCCATCTTCTCTGGGAGAAGGTGAATTCAAGCTTGTTACGGTAATATTGCGTCTCGTCCGACGGTATGATAGGGGAGATTTCCGGTATGTCCAGATGGCCTATACGTACAAGCTGGTCATATACCTGCTGCTGTTTGGCTTCAAGCTGCATACTATATGGGAGCGGCTGCCATTTGCAGCCTCCGCATATTCCGAAGTGGGTGCAGAAAGGCTTGAGCCTGTGCTCGGAAGGGGATACCATACGGATGATATATCCTTCCATATAGCTTTTTTTCTTTTTTGTGACCTTTACATCCACTATATCACCCGGGACGGCAAACTGAACGAAAAGCACTGCGCCGTCAATTCTGGCGAGTGCTTTACCTTCTGCTGCGACACCCTCAATCTTTACATTTTCAAGGATTATTTCCTGACGTTTTCTAGTCATATCATTTATTCTAATCTTGCGGATACATTCCGCAGGAAACAAATTTGCGGTTGCAAAAATACGAAAAAGTTTGGAATGAAGTCTACATGGCGGTTGTTATAAGATATATGTTATACGAAATAAAGCAGAGAAACATCAGTATTCCTCCGGCTCTTGTGATTTTGCCCGAACTTCCGAGAACGGCGAGAAGCAGTAGCGCGCCTGCCATTACAGCATAGTCTATGGCTGTTATACTCTTGGTTTCCAGGGGAGTAATCTGCGAACTGATTCCGAGGATCAGGGTCAGGTTGAAGATATTTGACCCGACGATGTTGCCGAGAGCCATCTGTGTGGATTTTTTTGCCGCTGCCGTTATGGATGCCGCAAGTTCCGGAAGGGAAGTGCCGCAGGCGATCAGGGTTATTGATATGAAAGCGTCGTTGACTCCGAGACTATGGGCTATAATGACAGCTTCATCGACAAAGAAATCACATCCGGCAATCAGGAATACGAAACCGAAGACTATCTTAAGGATGGCGGCAGGCAATGAGCCTTTGTCGTCATCCGTATGCCCTCCGGCTGACGGTATCTTTTTCCTGTCCCTTATTATGGACCAGGATGTGAACAGCAGAAAGGATGAAATCAGTATCAGGCCGTCTACACGTCCGATGCTCTGTGCCTCACCGTTGAAAAAGTTGAAGACAAGCAATATGAACAGCAAGGCCAAACCTATTGCCACGGGAATGTCGAACCTTCTGTTTTCCCTGGATACGGTCACAGGCAGCACGGCGGCAGTAAGTCCCAGTATTCCAAGTATATTGAAAATATTGGAACCTACCACATTGCCTATTGCAACGTCAGAATTGCCGCCTGTCGCACCGATAAGGCTGACAACCATTTCCGGAAGGGAAGTGCCGATGCCTATCACCACCGCTCCGATGACGAAATCGGAAATATGGAGCCTCTTGGCTACCGTAACGGAACCGGATACAAGAATATTCGCGCCGAATACAAGTGCGGCAAGAGCAATTATAAGAATTATATATTCCATATCCGTGTCGGCTATCTGATGAATCCGGCAACTTTGTCAAAACTGTATGCGAAAACTTCCGATGCCGGCTCGTATTTGTATGGAACATACTCAAGCATCTGAATGTATGCGTTTCCGCTCTTTTTGCTGTAATATATGTCGACTCTGAGACCGTTGCCCTTGTTCTCTTCGTATGCCTCTATGTTTCCGATGTTTGAAGCGATTGAGTTTTTGATGTTTTCCTTTATGCTCTGAGGGAAATACATTTCCTTTTTGCGCAATATTTCTCCGGTCTCCGCATCTTTATATGCGGATTTCATGATTATGCCCAGCAGAATGCCGGCAAATACCATAAAAAATCCTGTGATGTTTACGGATACTGAGGTAGGTAGGGCGACGAGTGTGCCTCCAAGTATGATCAATGCCAATGATATGATATAGTCGCGTGTTCCGCGTACACGTACAAATTCTTTGTTCATAATGTGTTGTGATTTGGTTTTATAATATGTTTTTCCCGTTTCCGCATTTATACGGAAACGCTCCGGCATAAGTTGCCGGGCCGATAGATGTAGTTATAATAAATTGTGTGACAATATATTATAAACCTAAATCACTAATTTTCGGAGTGAGATGAAATGATGGTCTGAAGATGTCTTTCCTGAAGGGAAAAGATTTATTCCGTACAGGAAACAGTCGGTCTTTTCCGGACCGTCTATTTTTCCTTTTGTTATTGTCTTTGATCTGCCGCTGTTGGCCGCTCTTTTGCCGAAGCCGGGAATACGGGTCGGAGCTGATACTCCTGAATGGTTGCGCGGAATCCCTATACAGCTTGACGAAGGAGCTGTGAACGCTTGATTGAAATCCACATATCGGTCCAGATGGAAATCGTCTTCGGACAGGGACAGCTCATCTGCAAGCACGATAGCTGCAAGCTCGTCTGCGTCAAAAGAACTTTCCGTGCACGTCCTGCCTAAGGATATGCACAGAATCAGGGACAATATTATGCAGATATTTCTTTTCACGCCGCGAATTTACAAATTTTCTGTCTACTTGTTCATCAGGATAGGGATTTTTACACTTAAGTTAACATAATATAAATTGTATAACTAAAATGACAAAAATCATAACAGCACAAATATTCTATACTTTGCATACAAACACTCAAGCTATTTTATGTTTTTGCACTGCGGTATTCAATAATAGTTCCAAAAATTATGGCATATCCTTCTGACTGCATTTTTAATCCGGAGAACGATTTGTGTCTGGCCAACGGTGATGTGAATTTTGTTCCTACTGCGTCAGCTTTGAAATTCGGCAGATATTGTCCTGGTATCACGGGTTTGATTGCCGGTGAAGATGATCTTCGGTCCGATGTCCACAAGGAAGGTGAGTCCGTGTAACACGTTGCACGTCAATGAGTTATAAAACGGCATCTTCCATATAAGGCATACTGTTTTATAACGCACTGTGCTTCAATAGATTGCAAACACCCACCCTGTCAAGAATACCGCCCATCACACAAAAACAACCAAAGCAGACGGGAAAGACAGACTGACAGACAAACAATCAAAACAGAAAGATGGACAGACAAGAAAGATTAATAATCAAGAATCAATCAAGACTGGCAAGACAAGATAGGCAGATTGACATACGGTGTCCGATGGTCACAAAGCAGGTGGGTACGTGCAACACACTACACGTCAACAAGTTACAAAACAGTATCTTCCATATAAGGCATACTGTTTTATAATGCACTGTGCTTCAATAGATTGCATGAACCCACCCTGTCGGGAATATGATGTAGGATCATAAGCTTGCCCCAAAAGTCATTTTCACGCAAAAAAAAGCTTGGAGTCTGTTTAAATTTATCAAGGAAAAAACAGTCTCTTGATCAACATTCAAAAAATATTTCCACATTCGCGAATTTGACTACCTTTGCCGCCGCAAATCAGTCATACTGATAAAAGATTACATCTCCACGGCAATTCGGACATACGTCTGAAAGAGATGGGACGGCTCTTCTTTTAGTAGTTTATAGTTTTTCAGTATCCCGTCTGCTGAATTCAATTCCACCTTGCAGAAGTTGGACTGTGAATTCATACATTGCCTACACACTATTCCGCATTCCGGCTTCCAGGGTTTAAACATCATGTTATCATGAAAAACATTTTCAAACTTGTATGCTCAACATTGTTGGCATTGTGTATCGGAGTGTTCACATCATGTGACCCTCTTGGAAATCCTGACTTCAAGTTCAAAGAAGAGTATGAAGTTCTTATGGGCAAATGGATATGCAACTCCTATTTGGAGGGCGAACCGTACACGCTACAGTTTACCTTTCACAAAAACGGAAAGGTAAATGTGCGTGAAATCTTCGAGGGCGATGATTTCAGCACAGAAATGCTATTCAACATCGAAGGAGACCTCAGCGAAGGTGCTGAAGTAATCATTTTCGGAGGAAAGGGAATGGATGGCAGACCTGCAGAAGCCAGGACTTTTATCGTCACTGTCAACGGAGACGAGGCCATCTTCATCGAAGATGGAGAAGAAATGGTTTTCAAACGGGAAGAATAACGCTTAGCAAGCGATTATACGACAACGAGGAATTGCAAAAATGCAATTCCTCGTTATTTTATCAGGCGATGGTCTTGAAGAAGTCGTTGCCTTTGTCGTCCACAAGGATGAATGCAGGGAAATCCTCGACGCGGATTTTCCAGATGGCCTCCATACCGAGCTCCGGATATTCCACACATTCGATGGACTTGATGTTGTTCTGGGCAAGGATGGCTGCAGGACCTCCGATGGATCCGAGATAGAATCCTCCGTGTTTCTGACAAGCGTCTGTGACAGCCTGTGAACGGTTACCCTTGGCAAGCATAATCATAGAACCGCCCTTGCTCTGGAACAAGTCCACATAAGGGTCCATACGTCCGGCAGTGGTCGGTCCCATAGAACCGCATGCCATTCCTGCAGGAGTCTTGGCAGGACCAGCATAATATATAGGATGGTCCTTCAGGTACTGAGGCATCTCCTCTCCCCTGTCAAGACGTTCCTTGATTTTCGCGTGAGCGATATCACGCCCTACTATAATAGTACCGTTAAGGCTGAGACGGGTAGCCACAGGATATTTGGTGAGAACCTTCAAAATCTCGCTCATAGGCTGGTCGAGGTCAATCTTCACGGCATCTCCCTCACCTGCCTGACGAAGCTCCTCAGGGATAAGACGTCCAGGATTGTCATCGAGTTTCTCGATCCAGATACCGTCCTTGTTTATCTTGCATTTGATGTTCCTGTCAGCCGAACAGCTCACACCGAGTCCTACTGGACAGCTGGCACCGTGGCGCGGAAGACGGATGATACGCACATCGTGCGCGTAGTATTTTCCTCCGAACTGCGCTCCGAGGCCGATTTTATGAGCCTCTTCAAGCACCTGTTTCTCAAGTTCGATGTCACGGAAAGCGCGTCCTGTCTCGTCACCTGTAGTCGGAAGTTCATCATAATAATGAGTAGAAGCCAGCTTCACTGTCAGCAGGTTCTTCTCGGCTGAAGTTCCTCCTATAACAAACGCTATATGGTAAGGAGGGCATGCAGCCGTTCCGAGAGTTTTCATCTTTGCCACAAGGAAAGGCACAAGGGTCTGAGGGTTCAGTATCGCCTTGGTCTCCTGGTAGAGATAGGTCTTGTTGGCAGAACCTCCTCCCTTTGTAACGCAAAGGAAATGGTATTCCATACCTTCAGTAGCCTCGATGTCAATCTGCGCAGGAAGGTTGCACTTGGTATTGACCTCGTCATACATGGTAAGCGGAGCGTTCTGCGAATAACGGAGATTCTCCTCTGTGTAAGTCTTATAGACTCCAAGAGAAAGAGCTTCCTCGTCACTATAGCCTGTCCAGACCTGCTGGCCTTTTTCGCCATGGATAATGGCAGTTCCGGTGTCCTGGCAGAAAGGGAGCTTGCCCTTTGCAGCCACCTCTGCGTTGCGAAGGAAAGTCAGCGCAACATATTTGTCGTTCTCGCTCGCCTCTGGATCAGAAAGGATTTTTGCAACCTGAGCGTTATGCTCCGGACGCAGCATAAACGACACGTCACGGAATGCGGCATTTGCCATAGCGGTCAAACCTTCCTTCTCAATCTTAAGCATAGGCTTGCCTTCAAATTCCCCGACAGACACATGGTCCTTAGTCAGAAGGTAGTATTCAGTCTTGTCCTCACCAAGCTGAAACATAGGTGCATATTTGAATTCCATAATATTATTGTTGAATATATCAATCTTTATTGCCGCCCATAAGATAGACCTTCATAAACTCATTGAGGTCCCCGTCAAGAACCCCCTGAGTGTCGGAAGTCTCATATCCGGTACGCAGGTCCTTTACCATCTTATAAGGATGCAGTACATAACTGCGTATCTGCGAGCCCCATTCAATCTTCTTCTTCTGTCCTTCAAGCTCGGCCTGTTTTTCCTGCCTTTTCTTAAGCTCTATGTCATAAAGACGTGATTTGAGGATACGCAGAGCATTCTGCCTGTTGTCAAGCTGGGAACGTGTCTCAGTGTTTTCAACCACGATACCTGAAGGGATATGCCTGACACGCACTCCCGTCTCCACCTTATTGACATTCTGCCCTCCGGCGCCGCTGGAACGGTATGTATCCCATTCAAGGTCTCCGGGATTGATTTCAATTTCTATCGTATCATCCACAAGCGGATAGACAAAAGCCGAAGAGAATGTAGTCTGGCGTTTTCCCTGGGCATTGAACGGAGAAATGCGCACAAGACGGTGCACTCCGCTTTCAGCCTTGAGGTACCCGAAGGCATAATCCCCTTCAAACTGTATCGTGACAGACTTGATCCCCACATCCTCGCCGTCCAGAATATCCGTGACAGTCACCTTGTATCCGTTGCGCTCACCCCAGCGCATATACATACGCATAAGCATTGCAGACCAGTCGTTTGCCTCAGTTCCTCCGGCACCGGAGTTGATTGTCAGAATGGCCCCTAGGCTGTCACCCTCCTCTCCAAGCATATTGCGTAGCTCAAGAGCTTCGATCTCAGCCTCCACATCCTTGTAGGCCAACTCCAGCTCCCTGACTTCGTCCGTCTGCGCATCCTCCTGTTCCCCCGATATGCTCTCCTTTGCAAATTCATAAAGCACATCAAGATCCGCCACTCCTGCCGCTACCTTGTCATACCCGGACACCCAGAATTTGACGGCAGCAAGCTCCTTAAGGAATTTTTCCGCCTCCTTGGCATCATTCCAGAAATCCGGAGCGAGGGTCTTCTCCTGCCTGGCATCCACATCCGCACGCTTCGCCTCTATATCCAGGCATCTGTTCAATATATCCACTCTCTTGGAAAGAGCATTTATCTGTTCTGCAGTTATCATATCCGACTCAACTTTCTCAAACAGGGCAAAGATAATACAGTTTTGCGATTTTAATGAATTGTTTTCATAAAACATATTCCGTTAATTTTGTAATTTTGCAGGCCACGCAAAAAACAGAGGTACCCAAAAGAGATGATAGGCATTTTCGATTCAGGAGTAGGCGGACTGTCAGTCTTCAGGGAGATAAGAAAAGTTCTTCCAGACCAGAAATACATATATTATTCGGACAATGCACATTGCCCGTACGGGGAAAAATCCCAGGAATATATAATATCCAGAGCGAAGAGCATCACCGACTTTCTCATCAGCCAGGGAGCCGAAGTCATAGTCGTAGCCTGCAATACCGCCACCGCGGCAGCCATCTCCACATTGCGCGCCGGATACAGCATTCCGTTCATCGGGATGGAGCCGGCCGTGAAACCGGCAGCCCTCTCCACAAAGACAGGGACAATAGGCGTGCTCGCCACAGCCGGCACTCTCAAAGGATCGAAATACCTCAACACAAGAGACAGATTTTCAGACGGGGTAAAAGTTGCCGAACATATAGGAAAAGGATTTGTCGAGCTTGTTGAAAACGGGATTTTTACAGGAGAGGAAGCCGAAGCCACAGTAAAGGCAAGCCTTGCCCCGCTCCTTGAAACAGGGGCCGACACCATAGTGCTCGGCTGTACGCACTACCCTTTTCTGCTTGAAAGCATGAAAAAAGTGGCAGCCTCCGTCTCGCCTGACAGGAATGTCAGCTTCATAGACCCGGCACCGGCTGTCGCCCAGCACCTCATAGACGTAATGGACCAATACGGCATAAGACATTCAGACGACACTGACAGACAGGCAGTTGCACTATACGCATCAGGCAAAAGCGACACATTGGACAAGCTGTTTGAAGCACTATAGTTGGCACGATTTTTGCAATAGTATCGGGCTTCTCTTTTCTGCTCTGAGAAGCCCTGCGTACGCAAAAAAATAAATAAACAAAAATATATGAAAGGATTTAATGTACTTACAGTCAGCCTATGTCTGATTGCAGGCCTGACAGCGTGCAGCCAGCAGACAAAAGTGGCGCAGCAACAGAGCGCGTCCTACCCTGTATTGAAGGTATCAATCCAGGACAGGACACTTTCAACAAGCTATTCAGCTATAATTGAAGGAAAACAATTTGTGGAAATACGTCCGCAGGTATCCGGAATCGTAACCAATGTATTGGTAAAAGAAGGAGCTCAGGTAAAAAAGGGACAGACTCTTTTTGTCATAGACACAATCCCGTATGCCGCCGTATACCATCAGGCAAAGGCCGCCGTAGCTTCAGCCGAGGCACAGGAGGCGACCGCCAGATTGTCATTGGAAGGAAAAAAGGAGCTGTATAAAGAGAAAGTGATTTCCGACTTCGAGCTGCAGACCGCACAGAACACATACAGCACAGCCGTAGCCGCACTTGCACAGGCCAGGGCACAGGAAGCCAATGCAGCCAACAACCTTTCATTCGCAAAAGTCAAAAGCCCGGTAAACGGTTCTGCCGGAATGACATCAATCCGTGTAGGAACATTGGTCAGCGCATCTATGGGCCAGTCGCTAATAAACGTTTCGGACAACTCCCAGATGTATGTATATTTCTCCCTGCCTGAGAAGGAAGTCCTCAGCCTTACATCGGAATACGGTTCAATAGAAAAGACCATTGCAGCATATCCTGAGGTCAGCCTGACCACAAGCGACGGAGAACTTTACGAGCACAAGGGCAGGATTGACGTAATCAGCGGAATAGTCGACAACGGCACCGTCAGACTGAGGGCCGTGTTCGAAAATCCTCAGGGACGTCTTATGAGCGGAGGATCCGGAAGGATTACAATCCCTTACGAGAAAAAGGGCTGCATAGTGATACCTCAGGAGGCTACATACGAAGTCCAGGACAGGATTTTCACATACAAGGTTATCGACGGCAAGGCTGTCGCCACTGGAATAAAAGTCTTCAAAATCAACGACGGCAAAGAATATATAGTTGAAGACGGTCTTGAAGAAGGAGACATCATCGTAGCCAAAGGCGCAAGCCTCATAAAGGAAGGAACAGCCATCACAGCCTCAGAAGAATAGTCAGAAGAAGAAATTTTAATCATCTATGAATTTAAAGACATTCATCGACAGGCCGATCCTTTCGGTCGTCATTTCAATATTCATCGTGATGGTGGGTATCATCGGTCTGGCGACACTGCCGATCGAGCAATATCCGGATATCGCCCCACCTACCATCAGAGTCAGCACCACATACAGCGGAGCGAACGCCACTGCAGTACAGAACAGTGTCATCGTGCCTCTGGAAGAAGCCATCAACGGTGTCGAGGGTATGACCTATATGACCTCGGACGCCAGCAATACAGGACGTGCATCCATTACTGTATATTTTGAACAGGGCTACGACCCTGATATGGCCGCAGTCAATGTTCAGAACAGGGTATCAAGAGCATTGTCGCTCCTTCCGGCGGAAGTGACAAGAGTAGGAGTCGAGACGGCGAAACGCCAGAGCAGTACATTGAGGACATTCGCCCTTGCAAGCCCCAACGGCACATACGACGAGAACTTCCTTTCCAACTATCTTGACATCAACATCAAGCCTGAACTGATGCGTATCTCAGGCGTAGGAGAAGTCAACGTGATGGGAGGAGACTACGCGATGCGTATATGGATGAAGCCTGCGCTTATGGCCCAGTACGGACTGAAGCCAAGCGACATAAGCACAGCCCTTGCAAGCCAGAACATAGAAGCTTCGACAGGAGCATTCGGACAGGAATCCGACAATGTATTCGAGTATACTCTCAAATACAGGGGAAGGCTCGAGACCGAAGAGGAGTTCGGAAACATCGTCATCCGAGCATACGATGACGGAAGAGTACTCACACTCAAAGACATAGCGGACATCGAACTCGGAGCGGTCACCTATTCATATATAGGGCGTGTAAAAGGTGCCCCTGGAGTATCCTGCTCAATAAACCAGACTGCAGGAAGCAACGCCAACGAAATCATCAAAAAGATCGACGCATATCTCGAAGAGGCAGCAAAGAATCTTCCGAAAGATGTGGAGATCGTCGACATCATGAGTACGAAGGACTTCCTTGACGCTTCAATAACAGAGGTAATCAAAACCCTGCTGATAGCGATCCTGCTCGTTGTCATAGTCGTATATTTCTTCCTCCAGAACTTCAGGTCCACATTGATACCGACAATATGTATCTTTGTGGCATTGATAGGTACATTCGCATTCCTCGTGGTCGCAGGATTCTCCATCAACCTGCTGACCCTCTTCGCCTTGGTGCTTGCCATAGGTACGATTGTCGACGATGCCATCATCGTGGTGGAAGCGGTACAGGTGAAATTCGACGAAGGGTACAGGTCCGCATACAAGGCCGCGGTAGACGGAGTCAGCGGAGTGTCATCGGCAATCGTCACAGCGACACTCGTCTTTATGGCCGTGTTCATCCCTGTGTCATTCATGAGCGGAACATCCGGAGTATTCTATACCCAGTTCGGTCTTACTATGGCTGCCGCAGTAGGACTGTCGGCCGTAAACGCGCTTACACTGTCTCCTGCGCTCTGTGCGCTTATCCTGAAGCCGAACGAGATCGTACCTCCGAGAGAAAAGCCGAAACAGTTCTCTACAAGATTCAGAATCGCATTCGAGACATCATTTGAAAGGCTTGTAAAAAAATACAAATACGGTGTCAAATTCTTCATCAGAAACAAATGGGCCACATATCTCTGCCTGTTCCTCGCCTGCGGTCTCCTCGTGTATTTTATGAATACCACCAAGACCAGCCTTGTGCCCAACGAGGACATGGGAGCACTCTACATCAGTGTCGACGCCCCTGCCGGAAGCACACTGCACGAGACCAACGAGATATTGACACAGATGGGAGAACTGATCAGCGACATACCTCAGATAAAGACATACAACCAGGTGGCCGGCTTTTCATTTGCAGGAGGCGGTTCCTCGCACGGTATGCTTATGATCAGGCTGATCCCTTGGAGTGAACGTCCGGGCAAAGAAAACAGCAACACAGCCGTAATGCAGGAAATATACAGGAGGACAGCTTCGATAAAGAATGCCAGCATATTCATATTCGCACCTCCTATGATATCGGGATACGGTACCGGAAACAGCTTCTTCGTAGACCTTCAGGACAGGTCCGGAAAAGGAATAGACGAGCTGAGCAAAGTTACCGGTATGTTCATAGAGGCATTGAACAAGAGGCCTGAAATACAGATGTCATACACTTCATTCAGTTCCGAATTCCCTCAATACAGAGTGGACGTCGACGCCGCACAATGTCTAAGGGCAGGTACTTCCGCCGACCAGGTGCTGTCTGTGCTTTCAAGCTATTTCGGAAGCGCGTACGTATCCAACTTCAACAGGTTCACCAAGATGTACAGGGTAATCGTACAGGCAAGGCCTGAGGACAGGAACAACCTACAGTCGCTTGACAACATCTTCATCAACGTCAAGTCCGGTATGGTCCCTGTCAGCCAGTTCGTCACATTGACCAAGACATACGGATCAGAGAACCTAAGCAGGTTCAACATGTTCCCTTCTATCACGGTCCAGGGTATGCCTAAGCCGGGCTACAGTTCAGGAAATGTCATAAATGCGATCCAGGAGGTAGCAGCGGAGTCACTCCCTACAGGATTCGGATATGAATTCTCGTCTATGACAAGAGAAGAGGAGCAGCTTGCCGAGTCAAACACTGCAACCATCATCTACATAATATGTATCCTGTTCATATACCTTATCCTCTGCGGACTGTATGAAAGCTTCTTCCTCCCTCTGGCAGTCATCTGCTCGATTCCGTTCGGACTTATGGGAAGTTTCCTTTTCTCAAAGATCTGGGGTATAGACAGCAACATCTATATGCAGGTAGGTATCATTATGCTTATCGGACTCCTGTCGAAAACCGCAATCCTTATCACTGAGTACGCGAGCGACAGACGACGTCAGGGAATGTCACTGAGCCACGCGGCAATATCCGCCGCCGGAGTACGTCTGAGACCTATCCTTATGACCGTGCTCACAATGGTGATGGGACTTCTCCCGCTGGTTGTCGCGTCTGGAGTCGGAGCGAACGGCTACCGCTCGCTCGGTGTGGGAACAGTCGGAGGTATGATTGTAGGAACAATAGCACTGCTATTCATAACCCCTGTATTCTTTGTCATATTCCAGTATGTAGAAGAAAAAGTGATGGGTAAAAGAAAGGAGGAAAGGGAATAATGAAACGTATATTTTTACTGTCAATGACAATAGCGATGGTGTGCAGCTGCTCAATCTATCGCAAATACGAAAGGCCTGAAAACATTCTCCCGATGGACAGCCTGTACCGTGCGGTTTCAGCCGGAAGCGCAGAGGATATCGACACCACCACAATCGGCCATATTGCCTGGGAGGAGATGTTTACCGACCCGTATCTTCAGGCTCTCATCAGGACAGGTCTGGAAAACAACACGAACCTTCAGAGTGCAATACTGCGCGTAGATGCAGCCCAGGCACAGCTGAAAGCTTCCAAATGGGCATTCGCGCCTTCCATCTCGCTCGCACCCCAAGGAGGCCTGACAAGCATAAACGGCAATACGGCTTCCTGGACATACAATATCGGAGCGAACGCAAGCTGGGACATTGACCTGTTCGGTTCTTTGCTCAATGCAAAAAGAGGTGCCCAGGCCGCACTCCTGCAGCAGCAGGCATACCGACAGGCTGTAAAATCACAGCTTATCGCCACAATAGCCAACAGCTACTACGGCATACTTATGACTGATGAACAGATAGCTGTCAGCGAGCAGAGCATCGGAATATGGAAAGAGCAGGTAAGAACGCTTGAGGCCAGGATGAGAGTGGGCATTGTCACAGAAAATGCCGTGACACAGGCAAGAGCAAACCTTTACGGGCTTGAAGCATCCCACGCGAATCTTCTCCAGCAGCAGGTTTCAGGCGAATATGCCCTCTGCGCCCTCCTCGGAGTAGCTCCTTTCACGATTGAAAGAGGAAGACTTGCCGACCAGACTCTACCTGACAATCTGTCGACCGGACTTCCGGTACAGCTTCTTTCCAACAGGCCGGACGTACAGCAGGCGGAGATGACATTGGCGAGTGCGTATTACTCCACCAACAAGGCCAGATCGGCTTTCTATCCGAACCTCCGGCTTTCAGGAAGTGCAGGATGGACAAATTCACTCGGACAGGCGGTATCCGACCCGACAGGATGGATTCTGTCCGCGCTCGCAAGCCTGACTGCACCGATATTCAACCACGGACGTCTGGTAGCCAATCTCAAAGTCAGCAAGGCTGAAGAAGAAGTGGCCAAACTGAACTACAGACAGACAATAATCGAGGCCGGCCGTCAGGTGAATGTCAATATGGCAGCCATCGAGACAGCGACGGTAATGTATGAAAAGCATCTTGCCCAGTGCGCCGACCTTGAGAGGACGGTAAAAACAGCCGAGGACATCTACAGGCACTCCCCTTCTGGAAGCTACCTTGAAATCCTGACGGCAAGACAGTCACTTCTCAACGCGCAGCTGAATGCGATCTCCGACCAATACCAGAGACTTTCATCAACAGTAAATCTCTACCAGGCACTCGGAGGCGGCAAATAAGGACAGTTCCCGTCTTACCATAACGAAAAAAGGACAGACAATTGATTGTCTGTCCTTTTTTGGATTACAGAAAGCTATGCTTATTCATCATACATCCGTATATGCCCGGAGAATGATATCGGCTGACGGTTGTTAGAAAGCACCGTAATGTATACCGTACCGTCAAGCGAAACATCCAGATGAAACCTGAAAAGGTCCTCTTTTGTCCTTACCGAGAAACGGATCTCCCTCATACCTTTCTTCTCAGGCATCATCACGTAATCAAAGGACTTCCCTTCAAACGACAATCCTTCACCACCTCCGTACGGAAGCGAATAGGCACGCCCGAAATAAGGAAGCGACGAGACCACATTGTCCTTTTCAACTTTCACGCTATAACCGGAGGAGAGGCGGACACTTTTCCAACCTGTAGGCAGTGCAGTCGTCACATCCACGACATATACGGTATCCGACAGCATCTTTTCAACCTTTACCCTGTCGTTTTCTTTCCTTTCCTTCCTTGAAAGTTTCCTGTCGGGGCCATCATCCGTCCTGGCACTGATATTCAATGCAGCCACGGATATGAGTATGGCCAACGCTAAAATTCTTCTTAAATTGATCTTCATAACAATTCCTCCTATAAATTCATCCGGCCTACAAGCAAAAACCGTAGCACAAACGATTCCGGAAGGAAGTTCTCAGCCCTGAGCACAATCACGGCATCGACGAGACAAGACGGTCGAGACCGGAAATCCTCTGGTTGAAATTTTCTTTTATCCTGTCGATCGCTTCATCCGTGGTCAAATTACGTTCACCGTTGGGATCTCCGCTGTCATTGAAATCCGGCCAAAGCGCGAAATTCAACCCTGCCGTCTTTTTGATATAGGCCCTGTTCTTTTCAATAAACTCATCCATATTGAGCTGTGGTTTCAGCTCTGCCCAGCGCGCTTTGACAGCATTGCGGAACTCAGCATTTTCAAAAAGGCCCACATACCACAAAGTATTCAGATTCAGGAAACAATTGCTTTTGTTCGGATAATGGTTGCTGTCGGTAAAGTTCACATTGAAAGTACCGTAGTCAAAGTCCCATACAGGTCCGGCAAAGATTTTTCCTCCATCTGCTTCCGGTTTCTTGTACATATAGCAGCTGCCCGGGTTGTTCGGCTCCTGATTGAGCGTAAGTTCAAATACAAGCCAATAGTCAATAAATGAATCCAGATCCAGACGTGACAGGCTATGCGGAGCCTGAAGCACAGACTTTTCCGTATCAAGAATATAATCTCTGATATAGGTAAATTGAGACGATGACGTATTGAAAAGCTTGTCGTCATCCGGATCCTTCAGGCCATAATTGAATTTGAGTCTGCCTTCGTCATAGTTTGTCCTGTATGATCTGTCGCGCGCCCAGGACACCATATCTCCATTGATGACCGTTGTCGTGCCGCTTCCATTGTAACGTTTTGAAGGCCACCAGAAGTCAGAACTTTCAAACTGCTTGTTGCCCCAATATCTGTCAATCTCAATCAGAAAGCCCATCTGAGCAGGATCAGCCGTCGGGCCACCGCCCTCTTCCGGGTCAAGGGCATCATTGCCGCCCGGTATAGGGACACGGTTCTTGTCAGTCTTTATCTGCTCCACAAGAAGGTAGGATCCCTGATGACGACCGTTCATCACAACCTCCACAAAACGGTTCCTCGGAGTCCACTCGAGTCCAGTACACCTGTCTGCAATCGCAAAGGCAAGACGGTTGCGCATCAAAGACTTGTCTATCGAATTGGCCAGCAATGCGTAGCGTTTGTGCTTCGGCATCCCGAGCCACTCAGCCTTCTTGTCCAATTTCACGGCATATGGTTTCTTGTTCCATCCCCAAGTAGTGTTGCCACGGCCTTTAAGCTGGTCATTACTGCCGTAATAATCTTCCTTATAGACAGTTCCGTCAAAATCAGACTTGCCGGAAGCATCAAGATAAATCGTACATTTTTTTGTCCAGTCCTCCTTGCTTGTAATCGCAGAGCCGTCAGGGGTAAACAGATACAGGACAGGAATCCCTGTATTGAGATTATGAAAACGGAAGCTGTAGTCACGACTGATATTCTTCCCGTCCCTTACGCCTGAAAGTCTTACCGTAACAGGACGCATATAGTCTGCTGCTGTCCTGCCGCTTTCAATACGTTTGAAGGCATCACCTCCGACGGCATCAACGCTGACATGCACATCATTTACTCCGTCTCCGGCAAACACTTTAAAATCAGCCACCAGGGAACAAGGATTCACATAATATCCGATCCCGTCCCCATCATCGATGTCTCCGGACGAAATGACCGTAGCAACATCCTGTTTCAAAGCTGAGTTGTCCTTTTTGAGGAAAGAAAACGACTCAAGCTTCAAGACGGAATCATCAATTTCCTCCTGACCTGCACCGGGATCATCCGTTCCAGGCAAAACCTCCGGTTTACAGCCTGATATCAATGCAGCTGTCATCAAAGCTGCAGCAAACAAAAAATTTCGTGTCATAAAAATGCGGTTTATAGAAAAATGGCGGGATCCTGTCGCCAGTCCCGCCGAAAAAGTCCTACTGCCTGTACAGATAATACTTCTTTGACATTTCACGGAAATCCTCAACGTCCTTGTTCCAGTAATCTATGATATCATCCACGAGATAACGTTTGCCGAAGACCTTGCGGATATAGTCCGTTCCGCATACCTTGTCAAAAAGCCCCACGTGTTCAAAAGGTTTTCTGGCAGGATACATCTCCAGAACAGCCTGCATGACATAAAACTGTATAAGCGTAATATTGGCCGCCTCATAGTCGGTAAAGAAGTATTGCACTCCCTGTACAAGCTTGCCTGCATAGCTTCCAGAGAAAGGTTTATAATATATGGTGCGGAATTCAACTCCCGGAAGATTGTATCCGTCCAGCTTCTCCTTAAGTCTGACGGCATCTATCCAAGGCGCACCGAATGTCCAGAACGGGAGAGTATAGCCTACACCTACACTCAGAAAATGATAAAGCTCCCCACAGATTCCTGCTGTCGAATAATGTATGGATGTCTCCGCGGTAGGAATATTCGGAGACGGCAGCACCCATGGAAGGCGCGTCTCGGAATAAATCATATCGCGCTTCCACCCGTACATCGGAACAACGGTAAGTCTGCATTTTACCGGATCCTGGTTTCCAAGCTGTCCACGGTTAAGCCCCTCCTCGTTTATCAGCACGGCAAGTTCTCCTACAGTCAACCCATAGACATAAGGGATACGGTACTGGCTGACAAAGGAATTGAACGGCTGCTCCACATAACATCCCTCCACTTTAAGACCGCCGAGAGGATTGGGACGGTCCAGCACGACGACCTCTATCCCTTTTTCCGCACAGGCTTCCATGACCAGTCCCAGAGTGCTTATGAAGGTATATGATCTGACACCCACATCCTGAATGTCATATACCATCACATCTATGCCCTCAAGCATATCCGGAGTCGGTTTCCTGGTAGCACCGTAGAGGGAATACACAGGCAGCCCTGTCTTTTCATCACGCGTATCAGCAACCTTGCCGCCTGCATACACATCTCCACGTATGCCGTGTTCAGGACCGTACAAGGCGACCAGATTGACCTCCGGAGCTTCAAAAAGAATATCTACGGTGGAACGCAGATTCCTGTCGATGCCGCTCGGATTCGTGACAAGCCCGACCCTTTTGCCCAAAAGAGGCGAAAAGCCCCAGTTCTCAAGGACTTCAATACCGGGAACGACCTCTTCAGGAGCAGCGGTCATAGGGCTTTCCTCCGGGCAGACCTCAACAGGATACTGGATAAATACAGTATCACTTGAATACACATATACAGTGTCTGTCTTTACTTTCCTGTTGGACGGACGCTTCCTGCCTGAAGCATCGGCAGGCAACTGGAGAAAAAGCCCCAGCACAAGGAGAAGAGCAAATATTCTATTCATAACAAATCAATTATAAGGACAATTCAAATTGTTTTATTCTTTACCATAGTCCGGATCCACTCTGATCATAAAAGTCGCGCCGAACGTCACAAGACAGCATACGATCACCATCCAGAAAAAGTCACGGTAGCCGAGCCACTCCTGCAGATAACCTGCCAGCATTCCTGGAATCATCATACTCAAAGCCATAAATGCTGTACAAAGTGAATAATGGGCCGTCTTGTATTCCCCGTCAGAGAAATACATCATATAAAGCATATATGCCGTGAATCCGAAACCATAGCCGAACTGGTCCAGAGCGACGCATATATTGACTGTCCACAGGCTGTCCGGCTGTACAGACCCGAGGTACACAAATACAAAGCACGGAAGAGCGATGCTCAGAGCCATAGGCCACAGCACCTTTTTCAGTCCCCATTTAGCCGCAGCCAGACCTCCGAGGATTCCTCCCACAGTGAGTGCTGTAACTCCTACCGTACCATAAGCCAGACCTACCGCTTCCGTTGAAAGGCCGAGTCCTCCCCTTTCCACCGGATCAAGGAGAAAAGGATTAAGCATCTTGACAAGAAATGCCTCAGGAAGACGGTAAAGCAGCATAAACAGCATAGCTATAACAACATCTTTCTTCCTGAAGAATGTGGCGAATGTACGTCCGAACTCTTTGAATATCGAGACAGACGTTTTACTATCCATCCCCTGACCGGCCCGGAGCCTCCTCGACGCAGGCATATCAGACTGAGGACGCGGCAGAAAGAACGTATGATATATGGTGATCGCACCGAAGATCAGCGAACACAAGACCAAAGTAATGAACCAGGCACGTGGAATATCTCCAAGCCTGCTTTCAAGCAGACCGGCGACCACGACAAGTACACCCTGGCCGAAAATTGATGACAGACGGTAGAATGTGCTCCTGATACCGACAAACAGAGACTGACCTTTTGTGTCAAGGGCCAGCATATAATAACCGTCGGCAGCGATATCATGGGTAGCCGAAGCGAAAGCGGTCACCCAGAATATCACAAGGGTCACAGCGAACATCGATACCGGTGCCCTGCCGGACAATATGACCTCTTCAGAGGGATGCGGCAAAGCAAAGGCAGCCAAGGCAAAGGCAGCGGAAATCAGAATCTGCATTGTGACAATCCACCAGCGTCTGGTCCTTATGATATCCACAAAAGGACTCCAAAGCGGCTTTACGACCCAGGGAAGATAAAGCATACCTGTGTACATCGCAATGTCACCGTTGCCCAGCCCCATATTTTTGAACATGATCACAGAAATCACATTCACGATAAAATACGGTATGCCTTCGGCGAAATATAAAGTCGGAACCCATAGCCATGGATTTGCCGCAGAATCCTTTTTCAATACCTCCATATCATTGTCCGTGTGATTTTTCAGAGCCTGGAAATTTCAGCTCCCTGATAATAATGCGACAATATCTGTCTGTACCCGTATCCTCGGGAAGACATCACAGCCGCACCGATCTGACAGAGGCCGACTCCGTGTCCCCATCCCCTTCCGTGCAGGACAATATCCGTGAATCCGTTCCCGGAACAGGTATCATTGACATATTCTATATCAAACGCAGAACTTTTAAGATGAGTATCGGAAAGAATCCGTCTTATCTCCAATTCTTTTCCTACCGTAAACTCTCCATCCGAACCTTTGACCTTCAGTTTCCATATCCTGCCTGATTCACCGCGCTCAATCGGCACAAGCTCTTCGACAAGACCGATCTTCATTCCGGAACGCCTCTCTATCAATCCGGACAGTTCCTCCCTCCCGTATCTTACGGTCCAATGGTAAAAATCTTCAGTCTCAAGGTCATATCCATTGAGCACCTGGGACAGCACCTCCCTGTCGACGGTATCACAGAAAGACTTCTCCCCTGTCTGATGTCCCGGAGTGTCAGGCAATGCGGGAAGATAGTCGAAATCCGTATCATCCCAGCAGGAGGAAAAACGTTCGGTCACACCGCCGCAACATTTGGAGAACCGTGCATCACACAGCTCCATACCTTCCTTCAGCACCTCTCCCCAAGTCTGGTCAACAGCCTTGCGGACATTATCACCGGCCGCACGTGTCAGTCCCTGATATCTCTGGCAATGGTCATCCGCACAGACGTCATAGTTCCTGTGCTGCTCCTGGTCATACCACTTTATATATTCATCCGATGTATTTCCGTCCTTTCTGCCGCTTACAAAACCGTCAAGATAGGTAACCAGAGCAGGTACATTATCTATACGCGGAGTATTTATGACAGCACTGTCGCAGCGACGGGCAAGCCTTGACATAACCCATGAACGGGAAATTACAGAATGCGCCTTCAGAAACTCAAGCGATGCGGTAGACTTCATTTCAGAAGAGATGACACTTACAAGATAATCCTCCACTCCGATGACATTCACCGCCGTCAGCCTGTCTTTTTCCACTATTATTTTCAACGCGCCTGCAAATTTCTGGTTCTCTGCGCGCTCCCAGTGGAAATTTTTCCCTATGGTCACACCGTACAGCACAAAAGCCGGCTCGGCGAACATAGTCGAAAGTGTATTCTCTCCGAAATACAGCTCATCATACAGAGTACCGTCATATTCTATTTTTCCTTCACGGAGCATTGCCTTCCGTGCGCCCGCCCCATCCG
>Ga0073906_1001654_pt1 | contig 32977 bp, 16 predicted proteins | sample Inofromicrocosms_FD_65485 | JGI IMG/M metagenome (GOLD analysis project Ga0073906, IMG submission 65485) | Mouse cecum microbial communities from Vienna, Austria - Inoculum for glucosamine and mucus D2O microcosms | ecosystem: Host-associated > Mammals > Digestive system > Large intestine >...
TACGGGTATCGGTTATGGCTCCAAGCTCGGAACCCTGGCTGAGGTTGTTCAACGCTCCCATCATTTCAGGATATCCTGTCCTGCGGAAGTCGCACCACGATTCAAGTCCTATAGGATAGTTTGCGATGTATTTCTGAGTAAGAATCTGTTTGAGATGTTCTTCCTCTGAATTCGCGCTGTTCCAGGATACGGCAGGTGCGTTCTGGATAGAGCCGCTGCCGCTTGCCGGAGTTGACAATCTGTCGGTATAGTTGAATTTTCCGGATGCCGTATTTGAAAGATAGGTCCCGATACTTACGTTCCACTGCTCCATGGACATTCTGATTCCGGACTCATAATAATTGCGTGCCGCTGATTCTCCACCGGAAATCCATCCGCGGAGAGCCGCTTCAGCCATAAGGAAGTATGATTCAGCCGCATAGAATACCGGCATAGGGGAATTCTTTGAGAAATTCGGTTTTGAATAATAATTTGTTGTCGTTACCTTTCCTTTGTTCTCAATTCCCATACGGACACCATTATAGTCGTAGTAGTAGGTTGTCCTTGTCATATAGGCTGGACGGCGGGGATCGCCGTACCCGTTCATATAAGTTGAAAGGGTCGCGTTTACTGTAAGGTCTCCCCATTCGATACCTGCTTTACAGAAAGGATTGTCGCCTGTCGGAAGGAAGGCATTGTCCGAATTCTCAAGAATCATTCCTCCGGCCATAGCCTCTTCCATAGCTGTTCTGGCAAAGTCAGGGAGTACATTGGCTATTCTGACAGCCATACGGAACTTCAGTGAATTGGCATATTTTACCCATTTGCTGAAATCTCCGTTATACATTATGTCATATTCTCCGATAGGAGGGGTATCTGTTGCTGTAGCGACATAGTTTGTCAGCGCAGTGATAGCGTCAGAAAGGTCGTTTATCATCTGGGGATAGAGAGTCTCAAGTGCGTCGTACTCAACTTCAAACTGTCCTCCTCCGATTTTTGAATAAGGAATAGGCCCGAAAGTGTCAGTTACACGGATCATACATCCTGCCCTGAGTATATTTGCCCAGGCATATACAAATCCTGATTTCTGTGTCGACTTCTCTACTTCAAAATAGTTTGAATAGAAAGAGGGGAGAATGTCGGTGAAAGGAGCTCTCATGAACCTGTCACTCGGATTATATGTTCCGATATTCGTCCCGTCCCATATTGTCGGCGCGGTGAAATATCCTCCGAGCTGTCCGAATATGATCTGGTCGATCATCTGGCTCTCGTTTTCCTGCTGAGGGCAGAGAAGGTATGTCATTGCTGGAAACAGGGCACCGATCCTTTCGGTGGGAGTCATCTTGTCCGGATCAAGATCCGTGGGATGCGTGTTAAGGTCCTCGAAATTACCTGTGCAGGCCACTGCCATAAGAGAGCAGACGGCAAATAAACCGAGGCTTTTTATAGTATTGTTTGACTTTAGTCTCATATTCATTGACTGTTTAGAATTGTATTTTGACATTGAAGCCGATATTCCTCAGGCTCGGCTGCATAAAGTTGTCCACTCCTGTGTAGAATGTGCTTGATGCTGAAGGAGCGAGTTCTGGATCGAATGGAGCCTTGCAGTATATCATCCAGAGGTTGTTTGCAACGAAACCGAAAGTGAGGTCGCAGACGTTCTTAAGATATTTCCTGTTGAGGGTATATTCAAGACTGAGCTCCTGAAGGCGTACATTGGTCGCACTGTATACATAGTGGTCTCCTTCACCGCCTCCGGCACCGATAGTCTGCAGGTAGTTGAATGCGGAAACCATAGTGTCACCGAACATTACTCCGCCGGCGTCCCTGAGCCTTGCACTGTATTCAGATACTCCAATACGGTCCAGATATGCCTGGGTGTTGGATACGACGTTGCCGCCGATGCGTGCTGTGATGAGGAAGTTGAGGCGTACTCCTTTGTATGAGAATGAATTTCGCCATCCGAGGTTTGCCTTTGGAAGCAGAGTGCCTATTTTCCTGTATTCTGTATCAGTCATTGAAGGAGCACCATTGTCATTCAGCTCGAAGGCTCCGTAGCGGTCGCGTTTGAAGTCCCTGTGGATGTAGAGGTCACCCATACTTCCGCCTTTTGTCAGGCGTACAAGCGGTGAGTTCGCTCCTCCGAGGCTTGCCTTGTTTACATAAGGCATTTCAATCGGCTCTCCGGTAACGATGTTGGTGACGCCGTCGGCAAGATTGATGATCTTGTTCTGGTTGTGAGATACGGTAAAGTTCGAAGACCAGCCGAAGTCTCCCCAGTTGTTGTCGTAGCTGATGGCAGCCTCGACTCCGGCGTTCTGTACGTTACCAGCCTGGATGTTGACAGCCGTATATCCGGAACCAGATGAAAGAGGTGCCTCGAATGTCTGGTTGAATGTGTTTGAGTGATAGTATGTGAGGTCCAGACCGAGCGTGCCTTCAAAGAACTTCATATTGATACCGGCTTCGTATGACCTTGTCTTCTCCGGCTTGAGGTCATAGTTAGGATACAGGGTCTGTGACTTGTAGGTATCGGTCACTTCGTCATATACATAACGGAGCCTTGTCAGGTAAGGATCGTATGAGTTACCCACAGATGTATACGAGAAACGCAGCTTGAGGAACGGGAACCATGACGGCATATCCACAATTTCGCTGATAAGGCCTGAAATACCTACTGAAGGATAGACAAAAGGCTTGTTGCCGTATGATGAGAATGCAAGTGCGGAATCCCAGTCGCCTCGTATTGTTCCGCTGAGGAAGAGGAAGCTCTTCCAGCTGAGTTCCACGTTGGCGAAGACTGATTGTGTCTGACGTTTTAGACCGTCTGAGTTCACTTTATAGTATCCGTGTCTTGTAAGGTTCTCGATTGTGAACAGGTTTGTCACGTGGTTGAGGTCTCCCGTAAGTGACGCAAGCTCCATTCTCGTATCCTTGATGGAACCTCCGACATTGGCCAACACGTTGAAATCTCCGAATTTCTTGTTGAAGTTGGCTATTACGTCTGCGTAGGTCTGTCGCTCAAGGCGTGTCTCTTCCTGATAGCGTCCCTTCGCACCGGCAAAGTTACCGTTGGTACCGGCATAGTTCTTCTGGGTGAACTTGTTGTCGGAGTTGTCGATGCTTGCGCGTCCCTGGATGTTCAGCCAGTCGGTGATGTTGTACTGGAGACTTGCAGCGATCTTGTATCTGCGCTTGTTGTTCTCGCGGTTCATGCGGTTCATTATCCAATACGGGTTCTGCGCATCTGTTCCGAGCTGTCCGTAAGGCCAGTACTGGATGTTCACTTCCCTTGTCTCATCATAACGTTCGAATACTGAAGCGTCAAGGAAGTCTTCTCCGCGAGGGAACAGGTAGAGTGCAGGGAGCGGGTTGTAATAGTTGCCCTGTGACACCATGTTCTTGTCATTCTGGATGATGTAGTTTGCGCTTACATCAAGGATGAACTTGTCTTTCAGGAAGCTTGTGGTGTTGCGGAACGTAAAGTTGTACCTGTTGTACTCGTTGTTCGGAAGGATGCCGTCCGCGTTTGTAGCAGCGACGGACACGTATGCCTGGTTCTTCTCGTTTCCTGTGGAAAGCGAGAGGGTGTTGGTTACAGTGCTTCCGGTGTTGAAGAAGTCTGCAGGGTTGTATGGAATGCTGTTCTTTTCGTTCCATACGGCTGCGTTGTTCTCGGAACTTTTGTATCTGTCCTGGAACTTAGGCATCATCATAGGATCGCTGAAAGTCGTGTTGTTGCTGTATGTAAGGGTCGTCTTTCCTGCACGTCCCTTCTTGGTTGTGACAAGGACTACACCGTTTGCTCCTTCATAACCGTAAAGGGCTGCAGCAGACGGACCTGTAAGAAGCGAGATGCTTTCTATATCGTCCGGGTTGATGTCGGCGATAGCCTCAGAACCAGGCTGTGTCGTGTATGAACCGTCGCCGCCTGAAACAGGGCGGTTGTACATAGGGACACCGTCAATCACATAGAGTGCATTGTTGTTCTGTGTAATGGATTTTGCACCGCGCATCACGACTTTTACTGCTCCTCCCGGACCTGATGCACTGGAGTTGATCTGTACTCCGGCTGCCTTTCCGGCGAGCGCGTTCATAAAGTTGGTGCTTTTGACAGTCTGGAGTTCTTCTCCTCCTACCTGCTGTACATTGTAGGTCAGTGCCTTTTCCGATCTCTTGATTCCGAGGGCGGTTACGACGACTTCATCAAGTGCTTCAGTAGAAGCTGTCAGTGAGAAATTGATTGTTTTTTGTCCTGTGTAGACAATTTCTGCGGTCTCGTATCCCAGAATGGAAACGACTACGATATCGTTGATTTTAAGACCGGAAAGTTTATAATCGCCGTCAAGTCCTGTCAGAACACCGTCCTGACTGCCTTTTATGATGACGGCTGCGCCGATAACGGGGCCGGCTTCATCAGTTACTATACCGCTGATTTCCCCCCCATCTGGCTGGAAGTCACCTGAGCGTATGCTGCAGGGGACAAAACATTCAATGCTGCCATTATGCATAGCGTAAAGCAACATTTGAACAATGAAAATCTCATTGTTTGATTCATAGATAGTAGTGTTAATTAATAATTAGGTGTTTTATTAAAGCGGCGCAAAGTAACAATTATTTATTTGAATTAGCAAATAACTTTAATTGTTTTACAATTCGGGGGGGGTAAATGAACAATTTTCAGTTGAGCCCCGGGTTGAAATGAAATTTCTCAGGTATGATAAAAAATCATAACTTTGCGGAGAAATCGCAGAGAATGAATTGATTTGACATTTTCTGCTGTTATATTGTATGGAAATGGAGAAAATTCTTATTGTTGATGACGAGGTTGATATAAGGGACATATTGCAGTTCAATCTCGAGAATGCAGGTTATGAGGTGGATGCGGCTTCTTCTGCCGAAGAGGCACTTGAGATGCTTGGACCGTCGCATAGCCTTATTCTTCTTGACGTTATGATGGAGGGTATGTCCGGCTTTCAGATGGCTGAAGTCCTGCGCAATGAAAGGAATGTCCGGATACCTATAATATTCCTTACCGCCAAAAACGCGGAGAGGGACGTGCTGGACGGATTCTCGATAGGAGGTGACGACTATATAGGAAAGCCGTTTTCAATAAATGAGGTGATAGCCCGTATAAAGGCTGTGCTCAGGAGGAGTGCGTCGGTTCCGGAACCTGTGCGTGATGAGATCGTTGCCGGCAGGGTGAGGATCGACACTGTAAAGAAGATGGTATATATTGACGGAAGTCCTGTGATGTTTTCAAAGAAGGAGTTCGAGATCATTCATCTTCTTGCATCACGTGAAGGGCAGATACTGTCACGTGAGAATATCATAGAGGAAATATGGAAGGACGCTCCTTATGTGCTTGACAGGACGGTGGACGTACATATCGCCCGAATACGCGGGAAGCTGGGCGACTGCAAGAATTATCTCACCAACAGATCCGGATACGGGTACTGTTTCCAAACTTCCATATAATGAAAGAATCTTCAAGACAGCTTCTCAATGCCTGCTGCAAAGTGCTTGCGGTATTCACATTCCTTATCGTTTGCGCTTCCGTGTTTGTCGAATACTGCTATGAAGGGGAGCTTGCCCACAGCTTTGTCTTCCTTATGATGGTCGTGGCGCTGTTTTTTGCAGCCCTTGCAGGTGTGTATGCCCTCGCCAGGCATTTTGACAAAGGTGTCACTGACCTTCATTCCCGGATTGACCGGGAAAGGGAGAAGTACCGTGAGATGAAGCAGCAGATGACGAGCAATATCGCCCATGAGCTGAAGACTCCGGTCAGCAGCATAAGAGGGTACCTTGAGACCCTGTCGGCCTGCCACGACCTGCCGGATGAACGCAGGAGGGCTTTTATAGACAGGGCCTATATCCAGTCTATAAGGCTTTCGGACCTTATACGTGACATTGCCCTTATAACCAAGATTGAGGAGACTTCGGCGAGGATATCCCGCGAGAAGGTCAATCTGCGTCTGCTTGTCGAGGAGGTGTTCGAAGAGTTCCGTTCGGGAATAGACTCCAGGGGATGCAATATCGAGAATATGCTTTCTCCGGACCTTGAGGTGTCCGGCAATTATACTTTCCTGTATGCCGTGTTCAGAAATCTCGTGGAGAATAGTCTGAAATATGGCGGAGAGCATATAACGATCCATATAGAATGTGCCGGCTGTGCCGACGGACGCTACTACTTCAAATATTATGATACGGGAAAAGGTGTGACGCGTGAGCATCTTGAACGTATATTCGAGCGGTTCTACAGGGTGTCCGAGGGCCGTACCAGGGATGACGGTGGCTCCGGCCTGGGGCTGTCTATCGTCCGCAACGCCATTGCTTTCCACGGTGGAGACATAATTGCCGACAGACATCACGGAGGCGGGCTGGAGTACAGGTTCACTCTGTCGGAATAGTGTTCCCCTTTATTTGGTTGTTTTACTGAAACATACTACATTTGCACGGTTAATGCTGATAGAGGAATGAAAATTAAAATTTTGATATCAACGTTGTTTTTCGCGTTGATGAGCGTCGGTCTGTTTGCCCAGATGACAGACGATCAGATTATTGACTACGTCAAGAGCGGAGTCGGTTCAGGTAAGGACGAACAGCAGATCGCGAAGGAGCTTCTTGCAAGGGGTGTGTCGCCTGCACAGGTGGAACGCCTGAAGATCCGCTACAACTCGGAAACGCACGGTACCGGAAGCATAGGCGCTGTGAATGCGGAGCGTGTGGACGACAGGACCCGTTCGGATGCAGGCAACAGCGAGGACTATATGTTCCAGAATGTGGATGCTTCAATGGAGGCTCCTGCAGAGGGCACCGGTGTCAAGGTCTATGGACATAACATATTCTCAAACCGCAATCTTACGTTTGAACCAAACGAGAATATGGCTACTCCGGAGAATTATAAGCTCGGTCCCGGGGATGAGATCATAATCGACATCTGGGGAGTGAATGAGGACAATCTGCGTCAGAAGATTTCCCCGGAGGGAAATATTATGGTATCCCAGATCGGTCCTATCTTCTTGAACGGTCTGACTATACGTGAGGCCGAGAATAAGGTCAAAAATCTTTTTGCGCGTAAATATTCAAGCGTATCCGGAGAGAATCCCGGTTCTGAGGTCAGTGTGACGCTGGGACAGATCCGTTCGATAATCGTCAATGTCATGGGTGAGGTCAATGTTCCCGGAACATACAGGCTTTCTTCGTTCTCATCTGTGTTCCACGCTCTTTACTGTGCCGGTGGAGTGACTGAAATCGGCTCTCTGAGAAACATTGATGTGGTAAGGAAAGGCAGGCGCATCGCGGGTCTTGATGTCTATGAATATCTTTTCGGAGGCAAGGATTCGCAGCAGATACGCCTGGAGGAGGGAGATGTCATAATCGTTCCTACGTATGACAGGCTTGTCAGGATCGACGGCAATATCAAACGTCCTATGTATTATGAGATGAAGGACGGGGAGACCCTTGAGCAGCTTGTCGAATATGCCGGAGGATTTTCCGGGAACGCATATTCGGATGAGGTGCGCCTTGTACGCAAGTCGGGACGTGAATTCGAGATATTCAATGTCGTGAAATCAGCATTCGGGCTGTGCCGTCTTGATGACGGGGATGTGGTCAGTGTCGATTCCACGCTTGACCGTTTCGCAAACAGGGTCGAGGTGCGCGGTTCGGTGTTCCGTCCGGGAACATACGCCATCGGCACTGATATGATGACAGTCAAGGAACTCGTGGACCGTGCTGAAGGTCTTACTGAAGATGCGTTTACCGCACGTGCTCTCCTGTTCCGTGAGAAGGATGACCTTTCCCTGGAGATGGTTGCCGTCAATATCGGAGGCATTATGGACGGCTCTGCGGCTGATATCGTCCTGCGACGCAATGACGTGCTGACCATATCAAGCAGGCACGAGCTTGATGACCGCGGAGACATCAACATATACGGTGAGGTTTCTCACCCGGGCACATACGCTTATGCTGAGAATACTACCGTTGAGGATCTGATAATGCAGGCCGGAGGTCTGCTTGAAAGTGCCTCTACGGTAAAGATAGATGTTTCAAGGAGGGTAAAGGATCCAAAGGCTACCAGCGAGACCCAGCAGATGGGCATTGTCCATACTTTCTCTTTCAAAGACGGATTTGTCATTGACGGTGAAGATAATTTCTATCTTGAGCCTTATGATGTGGTAATGGTGCGTAAAAGTCCCTCCTATCATCCTCAACGTGTGATTTCTCTCGAGGGTGAGATCACTTTCCCGGGTACATATACATTGATACGTAAAAACGAGAGACTTTCGGATCTTGTACGCAGGGCTGGGGGAGTGACGTCCGATTCATATCTGAGGGGAGCGAGACTGGTGAGGAAGATGACTGATGATGAGATGGCGATGCGCAATGAGACCATACGTATGGCATCCAGGAACAACGGTGCCGACTCGTTGTCTGTGACTATGCTCCAGTCGGGAAGCACGTACACCGTAGGTATTGAACTTGACAAGGCGATTGCAAATCCGGGATCGAACTATGATATGGTGCTCCGTGAAGGCGACAGGCTGATAATACCGGAGTTCGTAAGTACAGTCACTGTCTCCGGCAATGTCCTGCGTTCCAATACTGTCCTGTATCAGGACGGCAAATCGTACAGGCATTATATCGCCCAGGCGGGAGGTTTCGGCAACCGTGCCAAGAAGAGCAAGGTATATGTCGTATATATGAACGGCACCATCGCCAGGGCTGGCGGGCGCAAGGCCAGGATAGAGCCGGGATGCGAGATCATAGTGCCTTCAAAGAAGGAGGGCAACAATGCCATACTCAGTGAAATACTCGGTGTAGCTACCACAGCCGCTTCCCTCGGTACGATGGCGGCAAGTATAACTAACCTTGTCAAGGTCAAGTAATATTCTGATTGAATTATGAATGAAAATATTGAATATCCGCAGACATCTGAAGATGAAATCGATCTTGTAGAACTTTTCCGCGAGGTATGGAAAGGCAGAAAGCTTATATATGTCTGCTGCGGAATAGCCGTGGTGCTGGCCCTGGTTGTCGGGTTCAGCATTCCGAAAGAGTACACCACCACTGCGACTCTTGCTTCCGAGTCGGCTGACGGCAAGTCTCTCGGCAATCTTGGCGCATTGGCGAGTATGGCCGGCGTGAACCTCGGCAGCAATGGGGGAACTGATGCCGTATTGCCTGAACTTTATCCTGATGTCGTGTCTTCTGTGCCGTTTATGGTGGGACTTTTTGATGTACAGGTTACGTCTCTTGATGGAGATATGCAGACGGATGTCTATAACTATGTCTTTGAAGAGCTGCGTTCTCCGTGGTGGAGTGCGGTGGCAGCGGCTCCGTTCAAGCTTCTCGGATGGTTCATGTCATTGTTCAGGGATGAAGAGCCTTCAGGTGACGGCACGAGAGATCCGTTTCATCTAAATAAAGATGAAATGTCCGTGGTGCGCAGCCTCCGTGACAGGATCAGCGTGTCTGTGGACAAGAAGACTTCTGTAGTGACTATTTCTGTGACTATGCAGGATCCTATGATTTCAGCGACATTGACTGATGTCGTAATGCGCGATCTTCAGGATTATGTGAGTGAATACCGTACAAACAAGGCGCGTCACGACCTTGAGTTCACCCAGTCCCTGTTTGATGAGGCCCAGAGGAACTATTATGCCGCCCAGCAGGCATACGCGGGATATATGGATTCCAACCAGAATATCGCGTTGAGGAGTGCGCGTATAGAACAGGAGCGTCTCCAGAATGAGATGTCTCTCAGTTATAACCTCTACAACCAGATGGCGCAGCAGCTTCAGCTGGCAAAGGCAAAGGTGCAGGAGAGTACGCCGGTATATACTGTACTCCAGCCGGCCATAGTGCCTCTCAAGGCTTCCAAGCCGTCGAAGATGATGATCCTTGTCGGGTTTGTTTTCCTCGCTGCGGCTGGTGCTGCGGCCTGGATACTGTTCGGAAGGAAACTGCTTGCCGGATTCAGGGAGGAGAAATAGAAGATATATTTGAATGATTATATGATGAAAAAGACATTGGCTTTTATTTTTGCGGCTGCCGTTCTGGCCGCCTGCTCAGAGGACAAGGGCATACAGTTCTTCCCTTCTGACAAATTTGAAACGACTGTGGACGGCAAGCAGGTCGGAATCTACACTCTTGAGGCTGGCGACATCGCTATGCAGGTGACTAATTTCGGTGCGCGCGTCGTGGCTCTGTGGACTCCTGACAGAAACGGGAAATATGAGGATATAGTGTTGGGATACAACAATATAAATGACTATGTCGATAATAAGGGAGAGAGATTTCTCGGGGCTGTCGTAGGACCTTATGCAAACAGGATTGCAGGAGGTCATATTGAAATAGACGGCAAATCATGGTCTCTTCCAAAGAACAACAACGGACAGACTCTCCACGGAGGTCTGAAGGGTCTTGATATGGTGGTCTGGGATGTCGTTTCGCACAATGACAGCACTCTGGTGCTTTCGTATGTCCATCCTGACGGACAGGACGGTTATCCGGGCAATATCGATATCCGTATGACTTATGCCTTGAATTCCGGCAACGAGTTTACTGTCAGCTATGCGGCGACGACTGATGCTCCTACTTTTGTGAACATATCACATCACTCTTTCTTCAACCTCAAGGGTGAGGGCAACGGTACGATACTCGACAATGTCATGACAATAAATGCGGGACATACTACTCCGGTGGACAAATATCTGATTCCTTCAGGCGAAATAGCCGATGTTACCGGCACTCCTTTCGATTTCAGGGAGCCTCATACCATAGGAGAGCGTATCGGTGAAGAGAATGAACAGCTTGCCAACGGAGGCGGATATGACCACAACTGGGTTCTTGACAGGAAGACCAGCAATGAAGTTGAGTTTGCCGCATCTGTATATGAGCCTGCAAGCGGAAGACTGCTTGAAGTGTTTACAGACCAGCCTGCTCTCCAGTTCTATAGCGGAAACTTCTTCAATGGAAAGTCTTCAGGAAAATATGGCAAGCCTCTGCGCTACCGCGAATCACTTGCCTTGGAGACGCAGAAATATCCTGATTCTCCTCACCACCGGAACTTCCCGTCTACACTTCTTCTGCCGGGAGACACCTATACTCATACTTGTGTATACCGTTTCGGGGTGAAATAGATTTTATTGAAGCCTTGTCAGAATTATGATAAGGCAAAAGGCTGATCAATCGATGTTGATGCTGGTGGAGATAGTATTTCCGTCAGCATCAACTGCTGTTATGGTATGCCTTCCACGCGACGGTATGATGTTGAGGTTGTGTATATATCGCGTCTCTCCCATATAACTGTCATCCAGATGCCAATAGACGGTCGTTTCCGGGTTGCTGTGCGCCAGTGTTACGGTTATGCCCTTTACAGTGCCGTCAATCTGTTTCGGAAGATATATGGTGCTTCCGCTTTCGGGGTATATGAAATCCATCGGGATGAAATTGCCTGAACTGTCCGGGGTGCCGTTCATAAGTGGAGGCAGCGGTCTGTATTCCGGATGTTGCTCTTTGTAGTACCATTCCATCGAAGGGGGAAGAATGAACATCTTTTCCTGCCTTGTGCCGGCCTTGGGGCTTCCTGCACGGTATTTCCCGTCATTTGTGAGGGGCACTTCCCTGTGATATGGGCAGGGGCTGCTTCTGAGCGAGGCTTTAGGAAGAATGAGGGTGTCGCATTTGTCGCAGTGGATGCCTTTCAGGTGTCCTGAACTACGGCAGACCTCAGCGGTAATGTATTCACCGTAGTCCGGTTCGCTGAACCATCCTGACCGAGGAAGTATGTTGAACAGGTCAAACATCACAGGTCCGGCTGTCCTCGCTCCCGTAAGTCCAGGACTGCCTTGTCCTGAGGCATTGCCTGCCCATACTCCGACTGCATAGTCCGGAGTGACACCTACAGCCCATCCGTCTCTGAATCCGAAGCTTGTCCCGGTCTTCCATGCTACTTTCCTGACGGAAGAAATCATTTTCCAGTCCATTTCATCAGGACGGTTGACTTCTTTCAACGCTTCGAATGTATAATGGATGGCAGTCCTGTCGGTAAGCGGAAACTTGTCCGGTGCCATATCCCCGTTCATGATTGCTGCCATATCGGCATATATTGCGGTGATTTCGGCAAGGCTTCCTTCCGCACCGCCGAGAATCAGAGACAGGCCGTAGTCTGATGCCGGTCTGGTCAGGGTTGACATTCCTGCCTTTTTGAGCAGGTCGTGGAATTTGGGCACACCGTAGTTCCGGAGCATATTTACTGCCGGGACATTGAGTGATCTTGCCAGAGCCTGGTCCGCGGGGACGGCTCCATAGAAGTTCAAGTCGAAGTTCTGCGGTGAGAATCCGTTGATGTTGATAGGGATGTCCGGAAGAAGCGTCCCCGGCAGGATTTCCCCGTCCTGCAATGCGGCGCAGTACAGAAACGGTTTCAGTATGCTTCCCGTGCTTCTTGGAGAACGCAAGATGTCGACATAGCTTCCGGACCTTCCGCTTGCGAAGTCCGCGTTGCCGCAGTAGGCGACCGTTTCAGAGGTATGCACATTGATGATGATTGCGGCAAGGTCATTTATGTCGCCGCGGCTGAATTCATTGCGCCACCTTTCAGCTGCAAGTTCAACTTTTTTCTGCAGTCCGAGGTCTATGGATGTCTTCGTATGTTTCCCTTTTGCTGTCTGATACAGTGATTCTGTCAGATGTGGTGCATATTGCGGAAGTGGCAGAGGAGCTTCGGGCAGAGCTTCGGATATGGCGAGTCCGTATGTGCTGTTGTCTATTGTGCCCCTGTCTCTCAGTCGCGCAAGCAGCCTGTCGCGTTTCTCTTTCAGCAGAGCCCTGTTTTTGCCGGGATGTATTATCGACGGTGAATTGGGCAGGACGGCCAGGGTCGCGGACTCTCCCCAGGAAAGCTCTTCTGCCGGCCTGCCGAAATATCTCCACGATGCGGCCTCCAGTCCGACCACATTGCCTCCGAAAGGGGCGTGTGCCGTATACAGTGCCAGTATTTCATCTTTTGTACATCTGAGTTCGAGTCTTGTGGCAAGTATGGCTTCAATGCCTTTCTGAATGAGATTTCTCTCTTTCTGCCTTGACATACGGATGACCTGCATCGTAATTGTGCTTCCTCCGCTGACGGTCTTCCTGTTTCTGATGTTTTGGGAGGCAGCCCGTACCAGGGATACCGGATTTACTCCAGGGTGGAGACGGAAATGCCTGTCCTCGAATTCTATAAGTGCTTTTGCGAATCTCTCCGGTACCGTATCGGCAGGAGGGAATCTCCATTGCCCGTCGTCTGCAATACGTGCTCCGAGCAGTTCCCCGTTCCTGTCCGTGATGACGGTGGAGTAGACCGTGCCTGAAAACAGGTCTTTTGGAAGGCAGAATATATAACAGATACATATAAGGCACAGGACCGTTGCCGTAAGGTATATGGCCCTGTGTCTTTTTGACCGTCCGTATGTCTTTTTTCCCGTCATTTGGTTACGGATGTCCTTATCGGGGATGTACGTGCGTAGACGGAAGTGTCGTACATGGCTTCGCATACTGTGGAAGGTATGATGAATGTTCCCTGGTATGCCGCGTGAAGCCTTGTTGTGAATGTGGCGGATTTCCCTTTCGGCAGATTGAAATAATACACCGCCATATCATCGCGTATGTCATTGTATTGTATATGCGCCTGTACGTCTTCCTGGCCGTTGCCGAACAGTCTTGTATTGAATATTTCCCATCCGGAAGGAATCCTCAGTGAAAGCGCGAGGTTGGTGTAGTTGTCTGTACCGCTTGTATTCGATACGGTTACTGTCGCAGTGAAGTCCGTGCCCTGCCGGATGCTTTGAGGGTCAAGCTCTTCGCCGGACAGGTCGCTGTAGCTTACTCTTATGGAGAGTCCGGATGATGCAGCGGAGGCTTCTTCCGGTGCTGGCTGTCTTCTTGTGGTGAGCACGGCGTATATGTCTCCTCCGGAGAGGTTTCTGACATTCACTTCGCCTGTGCCGGTATCAATGCTTTCCGTGTAGACGCTTTTCGCGCTTTCGGCTTTGTTTGAATTTACGGTAGCCTTCAGCGTACCGGTGTTTGCCTTTTCTGAAAGTCTTCCCATCGCTACGGAGGCGAATGCCGTGGTCTGTGTCGTGATGTCCGTGTCCAGCTCCTCGGCAAGTTTTGATGACAGCTTCATTGCGGAAGCTATGTCATCCGCAAGAACGTATGTCTCTATATACATAGCTATGTCTCTGAGAGGCGAGCCGAATGTCATGTCTGTGCTGCTGTACGGTGTGACATCGGCTTTCAGGCTGCCTATGATTCCGGTTGCAGCATTCTTGTTGCCGGATATTGCGTATGCGGCCGCCAGTCTCCACATGGCCTGTTCTGACAGATTGCTGTCTTCAAGCATCCTGTTCATAGCTCCTGTCTCGGGTGCAGATGCAAGCGCGAGCGTGTAGAGACGGTATGCCTGTATGAGGTCGTAGGATTGTCCTCCAGGGACTGTCCTGTAGTTGCGGACGCAGCGTTTCTGGAAGTTTTTCCAGCTTGCCAGGGCTCCTTTGTTCACTTCATATCCTTTTGATGCGGCTTCTGTCATAAAATGTCCGGCCATTGAGCTCACCCATTCGTTTGCTTGCGTGTTTCCTGGCCAATATGTGAATCCTCCGTCAGGAAGCTGGCGTGAATACAGGAGTTTAAGGATTTCTGGAATCTGCATATCTGCACTTTCCGCATTTTCATCGGATACGAGGTTTTTGAGATACAGCATCGTAAGTCCTTTGGATACAAGCTGTTCCGTGCAATAGTGCCTGTAGTCGCTTACGAAACTGAAGCATCCGTTGAAATCTATCGCAGGAAAGCTTGTGAGGCTGAGTTCAGCCCATTCCGTGTCATCGGATTTGAAAGGAGTGAATGTGAACTCCGCTTCTTCTCCCTTGCCTATGACTTTGGCGGAGGCTGAAGTTACGGCCGGTTCGGGATTCCTCACACGTATATTTATCTTCTCCTGCGCGCTGTGGCCGTTGCCTTCTGCTGTGAGGGTGATTGTGGCGTTGCCGTTTCTTCCTGTTGTGCGGAGCTTGAATCCGGCCAGCCTGTCTCCAGGTTCGGAGAATGTAATAACTGTTTCTTCCGGACCGGATATCTCTACCGGACCGTTGACCGAGGCTGATACCTTCACATTGCGTATGCCGTCTTCCATAGCGAATACGTTGACCGGCAGTGATACTTCCTCGTTGGTCCCGAGAACTCTCGGAAGCGAAGAAAGCACCATAAGAGGGTTTCTGACAGGTCTGGTCTCAGACGCGCTTCCGAATGCTCCTTCGGAGCAGGCCACTACCATTATCCTGACAGAGCCTACATACATAGGGAGTGTTACCTTATGGGTGTTTTCCGCCCTGCCTTTGAGCGTGAAAGGTCCGAGGAATTTTACCGCAGGATTGAAACGGTTGTCCTTTTGGGCGTTGTGGTTGATGGTCTCGTCTCCTCCGACGCTGAAAAGAGGTGAAAATCTTCCGCTGAACGCTCCCACCACGTCATCGAACAAATCCCAGGTCTTTACTCCGAGAGCTTCGCGGGCATACATAGCCTTCCAAGGATCAGGTGTCTTGAACGATGTCAGGTCAAGAAGGCCTTCATCCACTATGGCTATCGTATAAGCCATCGGTCTGCCGTTCTTTTCTCTGACCTTTACCGTGAATTCTTTCTGTGGCCTTATCACTTCAGGGGCTGAGATTACCGGAGTCAGATGTGACGCTTTGTTCTCCACCGATACCGGCTGGACACCGTACATTCTTATCGGGAGATCATTGGCGGTGCTTCCGTGCGGCTGGAGCAATGTGATATGCACATAGAAATTGGGTGCCATATCCTCTGTTACCCGGAATCTGTAAGGTGTCTCGCGGTCAGCGGAGGTGCTGACCCATTCACGGGATATTACTCCTGCCGCGTTCTCTATGCTTACGAGTGCCCTTCCGTTCTCTGAGGCTGGGATATATACTGTCGCTTCGTCTCCTGTGCCGTAGGATTTCCTGTCAGTGGAGAAAGTCAGCATTGTAAGTCCGTCGGGATCTGTCTTTCCTGACCTTCCTCTCCAGGACGGCCAGTCAGCATATACGGTGCCTCCGCATGAGTGTCCGCTGTCAAGGTCTTTGACATATATAAGGTAGCGGCCCCAGTCCGGATATGAAATCCGGAACGGAATTTCCGCTTCTCCCGAATCAAGCCTTATAGTGCCCTTTGATATTATTTGTGCGTCAGTGCTGTTTATATACGAATCAAGCATATCGCTTCTGCTTTCCCACCACCATTTCCAGTCTATCCTGTAGATACGGTACTCTATGGTATGCCCTTTTATTTTCCGTCCTTCCTTGTCGGTTGTCACTGTTTTGAATCTGTGGTCGGTGTCGGTCTCGATTATGTCGTCTTCTCCAGGGAGCATTATTCCCACATACGAGCTGTATGGCGAGAATGGGATGGATTCTGTGATTATGCTTTCGTCACCTCCAGGCTCCGATACCCTGCAGATGAGATTGGCTGTCAGCATCCCGGGGGCATTTTCAGCTGCAGGCAAGGTTACCTGCACGGATGATGCTCCCTTGCTGTCAAGTGTTGTGGACAGCAGTACGGATGTGCTTGAGGTAAATTTGGACAGAGGGTTGACAAATGTGTATCCCGGATAGTCCTTGAATGATGTCCCGTTTCGGCCCAGGCTTATGTCGACATTTACCTTAAGGCCGGAAGCAGCAGGACCTGTGAGCCAGTCCGCCTTGATGTCCATTGTGGTCCTCTGGCCTGCGGAAAGAATTTTGTCTTTGATCCCGAGATTGATTTTCAGACGGTTCGGTCTGATTGTCTCGATTGCCAATGCCTTGTGGAAAGTTGCTCCTCCCACTTTGAAATATGCGTTCCAGGTACCTGTTGGATCATCTTGTGATGTCGGGATATGGTATGTGTACAGGCCTTTGACGCTCTGCGTGTTGACCTGTTTGGCATAGAACTGTCCGAGAGGGTTGTACAGTTCCATAGTAGCCGGATGCCCTTGTGGAAGTGTATGCTCCCTGTCGTCTGTCATGAGCGTAATGTGGAGAGTGTCTCCCGGTCTCCATACTCCTCTCTCCCCGTAGACGAATCCTTTGATGCCTCCTGTGACCTTCTGTCCTCCGGTGTCGAATCTGCTCAGTGATTTCTCGTATCCGTCGATTACCTTTATATAGCTTATGGACTGTCCGTGCTGTGCCTTTACAGCGAATGCCTTGCCTTCAGGCTTTATGTCAAGGAATCCGTTCTTGTCAGTCTTTCCGCTCCCTATAGGGCGCAGCTGGTAGTTGTAGACTGTAACATCCGCTCCGGAGACAGGTCCGGCTGTCATAATGTCGCTTACGGTGATCCAGGCGTTGCCGCTTTCTGCCGATTTTACGACGATTCCGAGACGTGATGCCATCAGGTTGCATTCCGGGAATCTTTCGGATACCATATAATAGCTTGGGGCAGCCGGGTTGTCCCTGTCTTTCCATCTGTATTTTTCCCAGTCGTATGAATTGTAATAATAGTATGGATAAGGTTCGTCCCATACGGCTTCGTCTTCTGCGGTCATTTCTCCTGATGACAGGTTGATCATCTGAGTTTCTGATGATGCCATACTGGCCTGGTTTCCGTAAAGTGAATATTCCTGTCTGAATGAAAGCCTTATCCTGTATATCGCCCCCGGTTCCTGCTTCATGAGCCCTGACAGGTCTATTGAAAAGTCCTGCCATCTGTGCAGGTCTTTTCCGGGGTCCGTGTCCAGGCGTATATGCTTTTTGTATATCAGCCTTCCGGACCGGCGGAGGGATGACGATTCCGACAGGCTGTTGTCCTGAAGGAACATCAGCGCATTGCTTTCATATATCTTTATTATATGGAGATCGACAGCTGAGAGACTGACCGCGCTGAAAGGAAGTATGAGGTGGTCCGTGTCAGGCATTATTGTACCTTTAAGAGGTATTGTCACGGCCGGTTTCAGTGACTCCCTGGTGAAAGCCTTTCTGTAGCTTGTAAGAAGCCGGCTTCCGGTGGCATTTCTGATTTTTGACGATACGGCAAGCTCCAGCTTGTCTGCATTGAAACTGTCGTAGTACAGTTTTACGCTGTTGTCTTCGGTTCTGGTGTAGTATCTTCCTGCTCCGGACAATGTGATGAATCCGTCAGGGTTGAAGTCTTTCGGGAGAGGGTCGGAGAATCTGATGTCTATATACGGGTCTGCTCCATCGTTCAATTTCGCTTCGAGTATATGGAAACTGCCGGTGTCCGGAATTTCTGTGCTGACTTTTTGTCTGTTTCGGAAGCCATATTCCTTCCCGTCGAATATTATGTCCGCGCTTTCCGGCTTTGCCGGTCTCGGAAGGCCTTCAAACGTAAAGGAGAATCTGTCTGATGCTTTGTCCTGTGATATATGGACCTTCCATGTCTTTCCGCCAAAGGTGCATTTCAGCATCTTTCTGACATCTTCGGGGTCCGTTTGACTGCTGAATGATATTGTACCGTATATGTCGGCTGATTCAGGATCTGTTTCACTTACAAGGATATGGTCTATGTCGAGCGAGGCTTCCTTGGATGCAACGGAGAACTGGAAATTGAATTTCTTGATATCCTTTGCCGCCTTTCCGTGGATTATCCTGTCCAGTCTGACCGAGGCTTTGTATGTGGTGCCCTGCTGCAGATTCTCAGGAATGAACTCAAGGATGCTGCTGCCGTTCCAGATTGCCGAACCTTTGAGTGAAGGGGAGAAGGAGAACAGCCTGGCATCGGCTTCTGCCCCGGCTTCCGCTCCCGGGACAGGTGCTGTAAATTCTATCCTTATGGAAGAATTCTCGTTGATGATACCCCCTGTATATGCTTTTATATACTCAGAAAATGCAGAGGGGGCGTCTTCGGTCCTGCCGCAGGAACATAGCAGCAATGGCAGAAATGTCAGCATCGCTGCCACAGTCTTTATAGATCTCATCATATCGCTGTTTGAAAAATTGTCAAAATGCTACCAAAAATAATTATAAAAATCCATAAAAGGAAGTCGTTGCCGTGACAAAATGTCAGTATTGTGTGGCTGGCATTTTATTTGTCCTCACGGCGACCGGTCCGGGGAGGCCTGCGCGCTCCCGGAGAACAGGAAATAAACAACAAAAACTATACAATTATGATCAAACCGTTAGCAGACAGGGTTCTCGTGGAGCCTAAAGAGGCAGAGACCAAGACAGCCGCAGGTCTTTATATTCCTGATACGGCAAAGGAAAAACCACAGCAGGGTACTATTTTGGCAGTCGGATCCGGCAAGAAGGATGAGCCTATGGAGGTCAAGGAAGGTGATGTTGTCCTTTATGGCAAATATGCCGGCACTGAAATTACAGTTGACGGAAAGAATTATCTTATAATGAAACAGAGCGATATTCTCGCTGTATTGTAATCTTATATAAAGAACAGGAATTATGGCAAAGGATATAAAATTCAATATTGAAGCACGTGCCCAGATGAAAGAGGGTGCGGATGCTCTTGCTAATGCAGTAAAGGTGACTCTCGGTCCTAAAGGACGCAATGTTGTCATCGACAAGAAATTCGGCGCGCCTCAGGTCACAAAGGACGGCGTTACCGTAGCAAAGGAAATCGAACTCGAGGACAGGGTAGCCAATATGGGTGCCCAGATGGTCAAGGAAGTGGCATCAAAGACCAATGACCAGGCAGGTGACGGTACTACCACTGCCACTGTGCTTGCACAGGCCATCATCAATGTAGGTCTTAAGAACGTGACTGCGGGAGCCAATCCTATGGACCTCAAAAGAGGTATAGACAAGGCTGTGGCGGCTGTTGTGGACAGCCTCCGTGCACAGAGCCAGGAAGTTGGTGAGGACTATGCCAAAATCGAGCAGGTCGGTACCATTTCAGCCAACAACGACAATTATATCGGCAAGCTTATAGCCGATGCGATGTCAAAGGTGAAAAAGGACGGCGTCATCACTGTGGAAGAGGCCAAAGGTACTGAGACTGAGGTGAAAGTCGTTGAGGGAATGCAGTTTGACAGAGGATACATCTCTCCTTATTTTATGACCAACGGTGACAAGATGGAGGCTGTGCTTGACACTCCTCTTATCCTTATCACAGACAAGAAGATTTCCACTATGAAGGATATCCTTCCGGTGCTCGAGCCTATCGCACGTGAGGGAAAATCGCTTCTTATCATCGCTGAAGATGTTGACGGGGAAGCTCTTACAACATTGGTTGTCAACAAGCTCCGCGGAACATTGAAGATTGCCGCTGTCAAGGCTCCGGGATTCGGTGACCGCCGCAAGGAGATGCTTCAGGATATAGCTGTCCTTACAGGAGGTACAGTGATTTCTGAAGAGAGAGGATTTACTCTTGAAAATGCGACCCTTGATATGCTTGGACAGGCAGAGAAGATCGTCATCACAAAAGAGAATACCACTGTTGTTAACGGTGCCGGCGACAAGGCTGAGATCAATGAAAGGGCTGAACTTATCAGAAAGCAGATTGAGACTACAACTTCCGACTATGACAGGGAGAAACTTCTTGAACGTCTCGGAAAACTTGCCGGAGGAGTGGCTGTGCTTTATGTAGGTGCCGCTTCAGAGGTGGAGATGAAAGAGAAGAAAGACCGTGTCGAGGATGCTCTCAGCGCGACCCGTGCTGCAGTCGAGGAAGGTATCGTCCCTGGTGGTGGAGTAGCTTATATCCGTGCGGTAGAGGCTCTCAAGGATCTTAAGGGAGAGAACGAGGATGAGACTACAGGTATCCATATCGTAGCAAAGGCTATCGAGGAGCCTCTCCGTCAGATCGCGGCGAACGCCGGTGTCGAGGGCAGCGTCATCATCCAGAAGATAAAGGAAGGCAAAGGCGACTTCGGATACAATGCGCGTACCGATGAGTATGTGAATATGTTTGAGGCGGGTGTAATTGACCCTACCAAGGTATCGCGTGTGGCTCTTGAAAATGCGGCTTCAGTAGCAGGAATGTTCCTCACTACCGAGTGCGCGATCGTTGATCTTCCTGAGCCTGCGTCAGCCGCACCGGCTATGCCAGCCGGCGGAATGGGCGGCATGATGTAATATTGTCCGACAGGCGGTCGCGTAGTGCTGGACCGGAATCTTCCGGGGTGTGCCTGGCGCGCTGGACAGTGAATGAATTTTCAGATGTTTTATGGGGCAGTCCGAAAGGGCTGTCCCTTTTTCGTACAGCTGTTTTGTCCCGTTATATATCGTATATGCCTCTGTTTGTGATTCCATATATAGTCTGTATGACAGAAAACAGAACAAAAACAATTAATGCTAAAATGGCATAAATTCGTACACGTCGGTGCGCGGATACGTATAACTTTGCGACTGTTCAAAGCACATACTTTGGTAATTAACAATTAATAACTATTTATGATCAAAAAACGATTCTTTAGCATTGCCGTGCGCTGTTCGCTCGCATTGCTATGGTGTCTGGTTTTTTCCGGTACATGCTATGATGCATTCGGACAGTCAGGTACCAAATCAGTAAGCGGTAGGGTTGTCGATGTCAATGGTTATCCTTTGATTGGTGTGTCGGTCGTAGTTGAAGGGACCTTCAACGGAACTTCAACTGATGTTGACGGTGCATATACCATAAAGGGCGTCAAGGACAAGGACAATCTTGAATTTACCTGTCTTGGATACAAGACGGTTGTGGAAGCGGTAGGACGCAGGTCTGAAATATCGGTGACTTTGTCGGAAGACACCAGTTATCTTGACGAAGTGGTCGTCATCGGATACGGTACCACGACAAGACGCCATATAATTTCATCCGTCTCGACAGTAAACCGTGAGGCTTTGGCCAACAGGCCTGTAGCCAATATACAGCAGGCTCTTCAGGGAACAGCAGCCAACCTTATCATACAGACAAGGAACTATGACCCTACAGGAGGCGACCAGATGAACCTTTCGATCCGTGGTGTCAACACTATGGGAAACAACTCTCCTCTGGTGGTGATCGATGGCGTGCCTCAGGCGGAGGCCTCAAGGATGAATGATATAAATCCTAATGACATAGAGTCAGTGAACGTCCTTAAGGATGCCGGATCCGCCGCAATCTATGGAGCGCGTTCGTCCAATGGTGTAATCCTTATCACCACACGCTCCGGCCGCAAGGAAGTCAGCCCGAGCATATCGTTCAGTGCGCAGGTAGGTGCCCAGGACCCTCATATACTCTGGAATCCTGTACCTTCTTATATGAACTCGATTCTGAGGAATGAGGCTCTTGTCAATTCCGGACGCAGTCCGATTTTTACCGCAGCGGAGATTCAGGATATGTATGCCAACGGAGACTGCGAGCCTTTTGTGCGTCAGGCTATGCAGACTGCTCTGCAGCAGAACTACAATGTGAGCGTTTCCGGAGGTACTAAGCATACCACATATATGGTGTCGGCCGGATATTTTGACCAGGGTTCAAACTATATAGGACCTGACTATGGAAAGCAGAGGTACAATGTACGTTCGAACATTACAACTGAATGGGGCAGGTTCAAGGTGGGTGCCAATGTGAACTACACGAGGGCGGAGACAAAGCAGCCTACTACTTCAGGCTTCCTTTTTGCCGACCTCGCGCGTTTCCCTACCTATCATTTCTTCCGTACTATGGATGACAATGGCGTGTTCTATGCCAACAACTACAAATACGGCGGATGCGGTGCAGTCCTTGCAGGTCTTGTAGGGGGGGGATACAATAAGTACGACAATGAATATATCAGCGGTACCTTCAACGCTGATTTTGAAATAATAAAAGGTCTTAAGCTGCGCGGGGTCCTGAGTGCCGAATCCCGTAATGAGCACCGGTTCTCCGACCATCTCTCATATCTTGTGGCTACGGACAACGGTACTGCCTGGGCTGATCCTTCTTCAGCAGTCCTTTCAGGAAGCACGACAGATCCTGCCGATGACTGGGTTGGAAAGGATACGTATCTCAATTCCCAGGTCCTTCTCGACTTCAACAGGACATTTGCGGAAAAGCATAATGTTACGGCACTCGCCGGATGGTCACAGGAGTCCAGAAAGCATTATTCCGTAAGTGCTTCAAAAAAATTCCTCAATGACCTCAACCAGCCTACCGACGGTACGGTTACGGTAGACGACGGGACAAAGCTTTCGTCCCAGGACAATACAAGGTCAGCCCTTATGTCCTATTTCGGAAGGGTCGGCTATTCATACGATGAAAGATATTATATCGAGTTCACTGCACGGTATGATATGTCTTCAAAATTCCTGAAAATCCGCAACGGCGGTTTCTTCCCTGCTGTTTCCGCAGGATGGAGAGTCTCCCAGGAAAAATTCATGTCAAACTACAAGTATAAGGTCGGTGACCTCAAACTGAGGGCTTCATACGGTCTGAACGGTAACCAGCAGGATGTAGGTCTGTATGATTTTATGACGACCTACGGTATCTGGATGGATGCATACGGTTTCAACGGAGTGTCTGTTCCGGGCCTTATGTTCACGATGGGCAACGAGGCTCTGACATGGGAGAAGTCAAAGACATTCAATGTCGGTGTGGATGCATCGTTCTTCAAGAATGCCCTTTCTGTCAATTTCGACTATTTCTACAAGAGGACTTCGGACATCCTGCTTCCTGCAATCGTTACTGGAGTATTCGGTGCGAGCATAGCCAAGGAGAACAGGGGTGTGCTTGACAATCAGGGATGGGAGTTGACAGTCAACTACAATCTTGTCCGCGGAGCGTGGAACCATAATTTCTCCTTCAACCTTGCCGACTCCATGAACAAGGTTGTCAAATACGGTACTCCTGCCATCAATTCAAATGACGGTGTTACCGTGATCATACAGGAAGGTCTTCCTCTGAACTCCTATTACGGATATAAGGTAGCCGGATTCTTCTCGGGATATGAGGAAATACAGTCTGCTGCTATCCCGTCCACAATCGACAGATCGCAGCTCCGTCCGGGTGATGTCCGTTATGTGGATGTGAACAATGACGGCGTGATAGACATCAACGACAGGACATATCTTGGATACGGATTCCCTCGCTATACTTTCGGATTCAACTACAGTTTCAACTGGAAAGGACTGGATTTCAGCATAATGCTCCAGGGTGTCCTCAAAAGGACCAATGCAATCCGTGGAGAGCTTGTGGAGCCTTTCCATTCAGACTACGGTCTCACTATGTACGAGCATCAGCTCGACTACTGGAGTGCGGACAATACCGGCGCGAGATGGCCGAGACTGTCGACAAGCGGAAGCGTCAGCTCTTCAAACAACTGGGGACAGCCTGGTTCTGAAATCAATATGATAAACGGCGCATATCTTAGGGTGAAGAATATCCAGATAGGATATACCCTGCCTAAGAAATGGACACAGAAGTTTGCCTGCAATAATCTCAGGATATATGTGGATGCGCAGAATCCTCTTACGATCACCAGATACGGCTTCGTGGATCCTGAGACTACAGAGTTCGGAAGCAATATGAGCCGTGGCGGCGCAAACTCCGTCAGGAACTATCCTACCCTGAGATATTGGGGAGGCGGAATCAATCTTACTTTCTAAAAGATGAATTTATGAAGAAGAATATATTTTTATTTTTTCTGCTTGGACTTGTCAGCTGTGTAGGGCTGGAACAGTATCCGACCAATTCATATTCGGATGCCAATTTCTGGAATTATGAAGAAAACTGTATGGCTGCACTGTACCTGGGATATAACCAGTGCTGGAACGCTGATCAATATTTCGGGAACAATATCCTTTCGGATGACGTGTACGGAAGCCGGCATACCCAGAATTCAACAGATGTAGCAACCGGACTCGCTACGACCAACGGAGGACGTTTTTCTTCCGAATGGAATGCCTGCTATCAGGAGTTGAGGACAATCCATACAGCCCTTGACAACCAGCACAGGATGAATCTTCCTGAGGATGTGAAGAACCGCCTTGTCGCTGAAATGAGGCTTATGAGGGCGTTTACATATATCAGGCTTACGACCTGGTTCGGTGATGTCCCTTTCCTTACGACCAATCCTACTCTTCCTGAGTCCAAGATAATCGCACGTACAAGTGCGGACAAGATAAAGAGTTTCATTCATTCCGAACTTGAGGAGGTGTCCCATATCCTGCCGAAGAACACTGACCTTCCGGCATCCGAAAACGGACGCTTTACAAGGGGAACCGCAGTGGCGTTGAATGCTCGTGCATATCTTCTTGAAAATGATTTTGAAAACTGTGCAAAGGAGTGCGCCAAACTGATGGACGGCAATGAATATGGTACATACGCTCTTGCTGACAGCTATGCGGAACTTTTCCAGTCAGGCCATTACGGTCCTGAGTCCATAATGACAATCGAGTTCGCATACGAAGGCGGTGTTGACAACATCAAGCGCAGCTGGGATACAGGTCCGAGAATTCCGCAGTCCATCGGACACGGAGGCATTGTCGCCTTCTCGCCGACACAGGAGCTGGTCGACTGTTTCAGGAAAATCGACGGCTCGCCTGCAGATGACGCGGACTATGAAGGAAGGGATCTGCGTTTCTATGCGACAATAGCTTACAACGGGTGTGAAATACAGATTCCGGAGGCTAAAGCCTGCAAGATCATAGGTTCGGAAGGTGTCGGCAAGGGTGTCTATACCTGCTGGACGAATCCTGTTGACGAGAAAAAGGCACAGGAGCGTGACCCGGCCCTGAATGACTCATATAACGGTTCGCAGGACAGGACCCAGACAGGATATTACAACATAAAGAACTACTCCGCATCTACAATCGGTTCCGGCGGCGGCTCATATAAGCCTCTTATGGAAATACGTTATGCCGATGTGCTTCTGATGTATGCCGAGTCTATGTTTGAGACAGGCAATATGACGGAGGATGTATGGAACAGGACTATGAAGCTCATCCGTCACAGGGCCGGCTTCGGAGACGCCTGGTGCGCATATCCGGGAGGAGATGACCTGCGTCAGACGATACGTGATGAAAGACGCTGCGAACTTGCGCTTGAAGGCCGCAGATGTTTTGACCTTCGCCGCTGGGCTGTCATGGACACTCCTGCCATCAAGGCTACAGGAGCCTCTTATCTGGTGTCAAGGGCCACAGGTGCTCCTTTCCTTGACAACGGGACCAATATCCAGTGTCCTGCTTCATACAACATTAAATACTGGTTCCCAGTACCTCAGGGCGAAAGGGACAAAAACAGTAATCTTACACAGAATCCAGGCTGGTAGAGAAACAAAAAGATATACGATATGAGAACCATATTACGAAATATTATGATTTTGGCCGTTACGGCATCACCTGCTTTTACGGGATGTATGCCTGAAGGCCGTCAGATCAACTATGACATCCAGGCCGGCAATGAACTGTATCTGCCTGCCGACGGTATATCCGTGGACCTTTCAAGAGGTTCGGATGTGGAGTTCCAGTGGGCACCGTCTATAGCTCACGACAACGGCTATGTGTCATACGAGCTGCTTTTTGACAGGGAGAACGGTGACTTCTCATCACCGGTGGCTGCACTGGCAAGCCAGCTCAACGGTTCAATGCCAAATGTGAGCCTAAGTCCTAAAAGCCTCAACAGTGCCGCAAGGGCGGCCGGAATAGGTGTCAATGAGACAGGAAACCTCAAATGGACAGTCAGGGCATCCAAAGGACTTTATGGCAGTGTATATTCCGAGTCGAGGATTATAACTGTGACGACTATGAATTCAATGGATCCGCTTCCAGGGTCCGTGCTGATCAAAGGCCCTGCTTCAGAGAATCCGGAGAGCGGAACGCCGATGCTCGTGTCAAGAGGAATCGACAATGTTCCTGCTACCGACGGTACTTTCGAATGTTTCACGAGAATCAAGGGAGGAACGGACTTTACCGTCTCTGATGATCTCGGAAGATATTATCAGCTTAATGACAACGGAACCATCACGTTCTCGGAGACCCCTGTCAGCAGCAAGGTCGCATCGGATGGCGTCTACTGGCTTAAAATTGATTTCGGAGTGATGACCTGGACTTCCAATACAGTTGCAAAGGTTGAGCTTTATGCGGCAGCCTGGGCCGACGGCAAGATGTCCACCGCACGTACTGCCATGACGTATACCGGCAACGGAGTATGGGAACTGAAGGATTATGACAACAAGGTTTCCGACAATTCGGCGAATGATTCACGCCACCGTTTCGATGCTACGCTCGGTGACGGCAGCAAACTTTATCTGGGAACCACTGCAGGACTCGGCACTTCTTACACTACGGATTATCTTAAGGTAAACCTTTATTCAAAAGAAGGTATCGGAAATGCGGACTGGGACAAGACATACAATTTCCTGGTCAGCGATTGCGGAAGAAAACTTGACTGCTATCTGTATATGAACGGGGACAATCCTGCCGGAACCTGGTGGCACGAATATAAATTCAAATAAAAAGGAATCAATATGAAACAATATAAATCAATGGGTAATCTGATTTTATTTGCTGTGCTTGCTGCCTTTTCAGCTTCCTGCGAAAAGGATTATACGGCAATCACAAATCCTCCTGTGGAGCAGAAAGCCAATGTCTATTCTACATACGAAATAGACTGGTCAGAGGCGGCGGACTCTGTCTCGTCTGCCTTTGTCGAGAGATTCTATTGCAGTTCGAACCGCAATGGTGCGGAAGGGGTGTTCTCATACAGTGAATACAACAACAGAGGCGGAAACGGCAACTGCTACTGGCAGCAGGCGCACGCTATGGGGGCTATGGTCGACTATTACAACAGGATCAAATACACAGACCCTGACCAGGCTGCACTGATAAAGACATATTTCAGACGCTGGTATGACAAGAGAGGCAACAACTATGAGGGCAACCGAGAATGGAGAGGTTCCACAGGATTCGGTAACGACTTTACCGACGACACCTGCTGGATCATCATAGCGTTGCTACAGATGTATGAAGCTACAGATGATGCTACATATTTTGATGCGGCAAAGAAAACCTGGGATGAATGCGTCAGACCGCGTTTTGCAATAAACAGATACGGATGGCTTCCATGGAAATGGACAGACACCGGAGCCAATGAATGTACCAACGGTCCTGGAGCGATTGTAGCGGCTACCCTTGCCGGATATTCAAAAGAGGCTGGCAATACTGAGGAATATGAAAGATATCTCAATGAGGCCTACAAATGCTTTGACCAGAACATCAGCGTCATGAACGACAACGGTACTCTCAGCGGAATACCTTTGAGCTATACGCAGGGAACCTGTATGGAAGCCGGAAGGCTTATATGGAGACTCACAGGAGAGATCGGATATCTCCGTAAGGCGGTTTCAGCGGCAAGGGGACAGATGATGGCCAAGTCGATGAATGAAGTGTATGAGTCTGAGAATGTGATGAGGGATGAAGGAACGGACGAGAACAACTCCATTTTCCACGCGGTATTCTTCCACTGGGCAGCCAGAATGGCTACTGACAAGGACATAGATTCTGTGGATCCGCGTATAAGGAGCGAACTGGAGCGTTATCTTCTGCGTCACGCTTCATATTATTGGACAAGAGGAATCGACAAGTCTGTCTTCGGATGGAAAGATTCATATTTCGGAGTCAAATGCTATGAGGCAAGGACTCCTGGTACGGGAGGCTCGCTCGGGGCTTATACGAGTGCAGCCCAGGCAATGGAGACTATGTGGCTTGTGGAACGAAATAAATAATTGATTATGAAACGTTTATTAAATATATTCATTGCAGTTGCTGCGATTTTTGCCGTAGTGTCGTGCGATACGGAAGACAAGTCCCGTAAGGACGCACTGCTTTCTCCTGGAAGGCTTTATCTTCCGAGGGACCAGTATCCGCTTGACATCACCACAGGGCAGTCCGTGGTGTTCGAATGGGAAAATTCTGTTACTGACAATGTCAGCTACCAGGTTCTTTTTGACAGGGAGGACGGGGATTTCTCGCATCCGGAATATGTGATAACCAGTGACGCAAACGGATTCTATCCTTCTCTGGAGGTATCTTCAGCTACAATGTCCACGATAGCTACCCTTTGCGGGGGACTTCCAGGACAGACTGTACCGGTCAAATGGACTGTCAGGACATTCAGAGGGCTTGAAAATGTCACAGGAGTCCAGGAAGGCGAAGGACGTGTCGTACTGGTGACAAAGCCTAATACTGTGGATCCGCTTCCTGCTTCGATGTCTCTGTCAGGAAATGCTACGGAAAACCAGTCGGCCGTGAAGATGACCGCCGCGCTTCCGGTTGCAACGGAAAAGGGCAGACATATCGCTGACAGGGAAAAGGGTGCTATGGAGTGCTTTACAAGATTCTCCGCCGGAGAATTCACTGTAAAGGACGATCTTGACAGATATTATATCCTTGAGGACGGCGGCACTTTGAGATGTACCTACACTGAGCAGACATTGAATGCGGCACCTGGAGAAGGAATATGGTGGGTATATTTCAACTTCAATACGATGTCCTGGTCGATGAAGGAGATTTCGGAGGTTGTACTGTGGACTCATCCGTGGTTTGCCGGAGAGGATACCGCCCCTATGACATACGAGGGCAACGGCGTCTGGGCTTTGACGGACTATGCATGGCAGGTGGGAACGCCTTCTCAGAAGGACACCCGTTATCATTTCAATGTGGAATATGCTGACGGCTCTGTTGAAAGGTGGGCTTTCTGGGATGATGACTGTCGCAACAACGCGACTCCGGAAGCCGATCCGAAGTTTTTCAATGTCTACAGATTTGTGAATCTGAGCGATGAATGGGCACATTCGTGGAAAAGCAAGAACGACAGTGAGGGAGTAGGGATGCTTGCGACTTTCAGAGTCTATATGAACAATGACAAGTCGGCTGATTTCATCCACGAAAGGTCTTTCAGATAGGATTCATGCGAGAGTGATTGTAAACGAAGTTTAAAATTAGTCGATAAATTATGAAAAAGATATTGTTGTGTTTTCTTGCTCTGGGACTGCTCCTTGTATCGTGCGGTCCCGAGGAGGAAGGCTTGAAACCCTCAGGACCTGCCAAAGTGGAGAAACTTGTTTCTCCGAAAGAGGGCTTGAGTGTAAATATGTACTTTCTTGAGGCTCTGCGCTTTGAATGGAAATCGGCCGGTGAAGGGGTCAGGTACGAACTTGTCTTCGACAAGGCGGACGGTGATTTCTCCGAGCCTGTAGCTTCTTTCGAGACGGATGAGACCTCGTTGATGTTCAGCAGGGAGGAGATTCAGAAGATATTTGAAGACAATGCTGATGAAAAGGGTGAAGTGGCTGAGTTGTCATGGGGTGTCTATACTGTTTCCAAGGATGGAAGGACCCTGTCAAGCGGGACAAGGCATATCACATTTACTACCGTTTCAGCTCCGGCTGTGGTCGAGACTCTTGTGGCTCCTGGAAATGATATGCTCTTCAACCTTGCGGAACTGGACGGGGATGTCACATTCTCCTGGTCAAAGGCCAACTGGATCGGTGATGCGGCGGATATAAGCTATACCCTTGTGATCGATGAGGCGGAAAAGGATTTTTCTGCACCGCTGTACAGTACGGATTCAGACAATACGTCCGTTTCTGTTGCCAAAGATATTCTCGCCGGACTTTATTCTGCTTCTTCCGCCGCTGCCGACGGGGATGCCTATTCACTCAAGTGGACTGTATATGCCAGGATAGGTACTGTCAATACTGCTGCAGAGGAAGTCAGGACATTCTCGATCATACCGGAGGTAAAGGAAAAGCCGTTTGAAGCCGGTGATCCTCTTTACATAGGTGTTCCTTCGTCGTCGGAGGACGGTCAGATTATGACTTTTGTCGATGCGGACTATTACAGGACAGACAATGACAGCTGGCACGACAGGATGGAGAAAATAGGCCAGAAATGGAATTTCCCTTATTATGAGGTTTTCGTCTCATTGCGTGCCGGTCAGAAATATTGTTTCTATGCACTTGGAAATGAAGGAGCAAAAGCTCATTTCTTCAAAGCTGATGCTTCTTCGGGATTTGCTGAAAAAGAGACTGAGGACGCAGCTTTGACCGGAGTCCAGGGCGATGGAATATACCGCATCAGGATTGATGTCTCATCTTCAAAAGTGGATGTCAGGAAGGTTGAATATATCAACCTGAGATTCGCCTGGGGAGGATATGACAGCAATTCATACACTGACGCTTCTATGACTTATTCCGGCAGGGGACTTTGGACAATACCGTCATATCATATTGTCCAGAAAGATCAGGGAAGCTATAAGGAGGACAGGTACAGGTTCGTTATGAAACTTGAAGGCATAGAGCAGGTTCAGGGACTTTCAAAGAACAATGACGGACTTGTCACAAACGAAAAGCCTGGACAGGGAGAGGACCCTTCATACTGGCATCTCCAGCTTTCCTATACAGGATGGGACCACTGGGTGTTCAAATATCCTTCATGGCTCTGCGATGACTCCAATCTTGGAAGATGGACTGCAGATGTCAACCTTTATATGAATGCGGACAAGGGACATTATACACACGAGTTCGTGAATCCTGTTGAGGTAAAAGCGTTTGAGGACGGTGACCCGTTGTTCATTGACGGTGCTGGAACCGAATCCGGACAGAAGTTCTCGTATATAACGTCCGAATCATACGATACTTCAATTTCAAAGGCCGGGGAGGTTGATGCGTTCAAGGATCAGGACTATAAGTATGAAATTTTCACGAAGCTTTCAGGGGGGGCCAAGTTTTATTTCAGGTCTGAAAACGGGATTGATTTCTACTCTTTGAATGAAGCCGGTACTGAAGTTGTCAGAATATCTTCGCCTTCAGAGGCTTCCGGTACTGTCGCTGAGGACGGTGTGTACAGGATAAGGTTCAATGTCTCTTCCGGAAAGGCATACGTCGCCAGTGTTGATGAGGTGAACCATTTTTTCTGCTGGACACAGAATCTCACCCCGATGAAATATGTGGCAAAAGGAGTCTGGGTTATAGAAAACCTTAATATAGCTTTGCAGTCTACGAGCTGGGGATTCGATGAGAGGTACAAATTCAAGTTTATGATTGACGGACAGGCGCAGCCGTATGGAAGGTTAAGTACAAATGGTGAAAGACCTCGTGACAACTGGGGTGCGGATTATTGGTATCTTCAGCCTGCGCTTCCTGACCAGTGGGATCCTGCATTCAAGTATCTTGATTCCTTGTGTGATGTGAACAACCTGACGAGATGGTATGCCGATCTGTATCTTTATATGAATGACGACAAAGGCCATTATACTCATGAATTCAAAAATGCGCACGAATAGAATGGCAAGCATTTTTGTCGTGCCGTTTTTGTCTGCGGTAATTTTGTCCGCCTGTCAGCGGCCGGAAAATCTTCCGGCCGCTGATGCCGGACAGGATACCGGCCGGCAGATTTCGGCTGTTCTGACTGCACCGAAGGATGGCTTGTCTGTCAATGTCAACTCTGTGTCCGGTATTACTTTCTGGTGGCAGCCTGCAGATGGGGCAGACAGTTATGAACTTGTTGTAGAACGGGCAGGAGATGATTTCTCTTCTCTGGAGGCGTCTTTCGGCATTGCTGACAAGACTGAAATCACACTTTCCCGTGATGCTTTGGAGGAACTGTACAGAAAGTTCTCCAATGACGGAACGGCGGCTTTGGAGTGGACGGTCAATTCTGTCGCGGACGGGAATACATACCGTGGCCGTGATGTGCGCAGACTGTTTCTGACAAATGCCGTGGAACCTTGTGTGGTAGAGGCTCTGTTTTCGCCTGAGGACGGTCATAGAGCAGATCTCGTCCTTATTGGGGATGCTCTGTCTTTTTCTTGGTCTGCAGCGGAATCCCACGTTTCCGGCAGACCTTCATACACTTTGGTCCTTGATCGCAAAGGAGGTGATTTCACGTCGCCTGTGGCTTCTTTTGACGCTGGCGAGGCTACTTCCATTAATATACCCAAGGGCACTCTGAGGGAGTTGTTTGACGCGAATGCTCCTGCAGGGGCAAAGACACTTCCGCTTGTGTGGACTGTCTCCAGCCGGTCTGGTGACTGTGTCTGGTACTCGGAAGCAATC
>Ga0073906_1001664_pt1 | contig 32894 bp, 33 predicted proteins | sample Inofromicrocosms_FD_65485 | JGI IMG/M metagenome (GOLD analysis project Ga0073906, IMG submission 65485) | Mouse cecum microbial communities from Vienna, Austria - Inoculum for glucosamine and mucus D2O microcosms | ecosystem: Host-associated > Mammals > Digestive system > Large intestine >...
TGGAATCGAAGTAAGAAGCTACTGCTCAAACCCGAGGCGCCGAAAAATTTACAGCATTTATTACAAATTGAACAGACTATTCGTGAGATGAAGCCGCTAAAACTGGAGAATCTACTATGACCTGATGAAAACTTAAGCTAAATCAAGATATAATAGTAACAAAGAGTGAATTAAAGGAGGTATTATGTCATACCGTAACAATAAATATGCTGGTATGAAAGCATTTCTCATCGCAAGAGTATCAGATCCGAGCCAAATCGAAGCTCTGCCTGGGCAAATCTTGCGATTGAAGAAATATGCGGATCAATTAGGCTTAGATGGCGAACTATTTAGTTTCGATGAGACCGCTTACAAGGAAGATCGGCGACGTTTTCGTGAGATTGTCGATAAAATTGCTAGATATAAAGGCAAACGCATCGCAGTTTTTGATAAGATTGACCGCTTTACGCGCGACGCATCCTCGGATATAGTGCGAATTATGAAGGAGAAAGTTAAAGAAGGAAATCTAGAGCTACACTTCCCATCGGACGGATTGATATTTCACCAGAACTCACCAGCTTGCGACAAGACACGCCTCGGTATGGGAATGGTGTTTGGCGAATACTATTCGGCGGCGACCTCAGATACCGTCAAACGTAGCATTGACCTGAAAATTAGTAACGGCGAATATCCGGAGAAAGCGCCACTTGGATATAGTAATGTAATGATTAACGGTAAGAAAGAAATCATCATCGATAAAATGCGCGAACCGTTTATCAAGAAGGCTTTTGAGCTACGCTTATCCGGCATGTCGGTTGGTGATATTGCCGAAGAAATGCGGAAACTCGGATTGACTAGTAATATGCCGAATCCGAAGCCAGTCTGCAAGGCGGCTATCGCGAAGCTCTTTACTAGTAAGTTCTACTACGGTATCGCAACTATAAAGGGTAAGGAGTATCAACACAAGTATGAACGCTACATCACGAAAGATACGTATGATGAAATTCAGCGGATTAGCAATGCTAACTACTCGGCTAAATTCCATAAAAAGACACATTATGAGTTTGCGTTCCGGGGGATCCTCAAATGCGGCGTTTGTGGCTGCAGTATGAGCTCATATACGAAGAAAGGGCGCGTCTATATGCGCTGCTCTAATGCGAAAGGCAGATGCCTGAATAATGCAACCGAGGTTGACGTAATTAAGCAGTTAGAGCCGGCGCTTGTAAGTATCTCTATCGGCGAAGATCTAGCGAAGCGGATTTGTGATGAGATGAACAAAGATCAAAAGCGAGCACAAGAACTCCGTGACGCGCAGATTAAGACGCTACGCGACAAATACGCCATGCTAGAGCGACGCAGGGATTTATTATATGAAGACCGGCTCGATGGGCGTATTACTGTGGATGATTATGACGAAAAAGCCAAAATTACCATTCAGGAGATGTGTAATCTTGACGACGAATTAGTGAAGCTAGAACAAAATACAGAAGACTCCGGAATGACCGTTTCTAATCTGTTAAAACTTGCTGCTAATGTCGATGAGTTATTTAAAAGTTCGAAACCAGCTGTGAAAAATCAAATTTTACGATTGGTAGTTTCGAACTTGAAAATCCAACAAAAAAGACTCAACTTCCATCTGTTAGAGCCTTTCGCTACGTTAGTCGATTTGGACTCTCGTAGCGTATGGTGCCCGAGACTGGACTTGAACCAGCACGCCTTGCGGCATATGCTCCTAAGGCATACGTGTATACCAATTTCACCACTCGGGCATAGTCATATTATAACACACTCTGGCGCCAACGTACCCAAAATCGCAGCTTTTACTGGTGTCTACTACCGGTAAAATCAGCATCAGTCCATGTTCGCGCACCTATTACTGGCCCCACTACCAGTAAAGCTCATTCTGCCCAGCTCTCGACACGCAAAAGTAATTTTCAACTCTCCACCCATTTTTCCACAGCTTTTTACAGGTAGCTACCTCTAGTCTAAAATAAGTTAAAAACACAACGCTAATGTTGTTGACACCCCACATCTAGTGTCATAAAATACTTATAAGACACTAAATATGGTGTCACACAATATTAAACCAAGTTAATAAACCAAAATTTATCAAAAAATAAACAGGAAAGGTACAGGAGGTATATTTTTTATGTTCAAAAAAATCGTTAAGCGTGATGGCAGCATCGTAACTTTTGACCCAGAAAAGATCACCGAGGCGATTGCTAAAGCTGGGCTAGTGACGGAGGAGTTCAAGCACGATCGTGCCAAGCAACTTTCTGACAAGGCTGTTCGTCGCGCCGAAGAAACTATCAAGCGCCGCACTCCTAGCGTTGAACAAATCCAAGACATTGTTGAGCAAGTTCTTATGGAGTCCGCCTTTAAGCGCACCGCCAAAGAGTATATCACTTTCCGCCAAGAGCGCAACCGTATCCGCGAGGCTAAGAGTAACCTTATGAGCATTTATAAGACTATTGCTGTTGCTGATGCCTCCGAAGATTCTGATGTCAAGCGCGGCAACGCCAACGTCGACGGCAACTCCGCCATGGGTAAGATGCTTCAGTTTGGCGCAGAAGGCTCCAAAATCTTTGCTAAGACTATCCTGATGAAGCCGGAATTCGCCACTGCTCACGATAATGGCGATATTCATATTCACGACCTTGATTTCTATGCCACTGGTACTCTTACTTGCTGCCAGACTGATCCACTCCAGCTCTTCGAAAATGGTGGTTTCAACACCGGTCATGGTCATCTCCGCACGCCTAATTCCATTGGTAGCTACGCCGCTCTTGCTGCTATTATCCTCCAGGCCAACCAAAACGAGCAACACGGTGGTCAGTCTATCCCGAACTTTGACTACGCTATGGCGCCAGGTGTCGATAAAAGCTACCGCAAAGCCCTCAAGCGCAACCTCAAAAAATATAACGACTTCACTGGTAGTGACCTTAATATTGAGATTCCAGAAGATACCGAGTATCGCAAAAATACTGAGAAACTTGTTGAGCTTGGTGTTCCTGAAGCCGTCATCAAAGATGCTGAAGAGGATGTCGAAAAGCAAACATTCCAGGCTATGGAAGGCTTCATTCACAATCTCAATACTATGCACTCTCGCGCTGGTGCTCAGGTTCCATTCACTTCGATCAACTTTGGCACCGATACTACCGAAGCTGGCCGCCTAGTCAGCAAAGCTCTTCTTGATGCTACCGACGCTGGTCTCGGTCACGGTGAAACACCAATCTTCCCAATCTCCATTTTCAAAGTTAAAGAAGGTCTCAACTACAACCCAACCGATCCTAATTACGACCTCTTCAAGCGCAGCATGGAGGTCTCCGCCAAGCGTCTCTTCCCAAATTTCGTTTTCATTGATGCTCCATTCAACCTTAAAGATTACAAGCCTGGCGATTACCGCACCGAGATTGCTACCATGGGATGTCGTACCCGTGTCTATAGCAGTATCTTCCCAGAATCAAACGGCATCGTTACTGGTCGTGGTAACCTCAGCTTTACCACCGTCAACTTAGTTCGCCTTGGTATCAAACACGGTATTTGTACCGGTGAGCGCCAAGAAGCAGATTGGTCTGGCTTCTACCGTGAGCTTGATGAAAAAATGGATCTTGTCGCCGACGAACTCCTTGAGCGTTATGAATTCCAAGCCAATCAGCATGTCCGCAACTTCCCATTCCTTATGGGGCAAGGCAACTGGTTCGGCAGTGAGAAGCTCAGCCCTAACGATACGCTTCGTGATGTCATCAAGCACGGCACACTTAGCATTGGTTTTATTGGCCTAGCCGAAGCTCTCGTCGCTATGACTGGCAAGCACCACGGTGAAGATGAAGAATCTCGTGAGCTCGGTCTCGACATTATTACGCACATGCGCGAAAAATGCGACGCCTACGCCAAAAAATACAAGCAGAACTTCTCCCTCCTTGCTACACCAGCTGAGGGTATCGCTGGTCGCTTCACCAAGATTGACAAAAAAGAATATGGTGAAATCCCTGGCGTCACCGATCGTGACTTCTACACTAACTCCTTCCACGTCCCAGTTTACTACCCCATCTCTGCTTTTGATAAGGTTGAGATCGAGGCCCCATATCACGCCCTCTGTAACGCTGGTCATATCACTTACATTGAGCTTGACGGTGATCCTACCCAGAATATCGAGGCCTTTGAAGCCGTCATTCGCAAAATGAAAGAATCTGGCATTGGCTATGGCTCTGTCAACCATCCAGTTGATCGTGACCCGGTTTGTGGCTTTTCTGGTATCATCAAAGGTGATCGCTGCCCAGCCTGTGGACGTCTCGAAAGCGAAGGCGATGTGCCGTTTGAACGCTTGCGCCGCATCACTGGCTATCTAGTTGGTAGTCTTGATCGTTGGAATGACGCCAAAAAAGCCGAAGAAGCTGCTCGCGTCAAACACAACGTGAATGGCGTCTATACTACTGGTGAGAAATCCGCTCGTGAAGCCGCCAAGCAGACCCAAGACAAAATGACCGGTAAAATGTAGTATAATTATATACAATATGCAAGACAAGGCTAGTACGCTGTTGCTAGCCTTGTCCCAGCAGGGAAGGCTATAAAAGAGAATTATATTATGCAAATAAGATTATCTGGACCCCTCGAACACGACAATATCGTCAATGGTTATGGTTTGCGTGCTGTTCTCTGGACGCAGGGTTGCCCCAATCATTGCCCAGGTTGTCAGAATCCAGAAACTTGGGATTTTAATGCTGGATTTCTAGTTGACGTTGATGAAGTTAAAGAACGCTTGCGCGCCTTCAAAGGCCAGACCGGCATTACTTTCTGTGGCGGCGAGCCGTTCGTGCAGCCAGAAGCCTGCAAAGAGATTGCCGATTGGTGCCGTCAAGAACTCGGTTGGAATATCTGGTCTTTCTCGGGCTTCACCTACGAAAAAATCCTCGAAATGGGTGAAGCTGAAATTGCTTTTCTCAAAAGCCTTGATGCCCTCATCGATGGTCCATTTATACTCGCTGAACGTGATCTTACTATGAAATTCCGTGGCTCACGCAATCAGCGTCTGCTTCATCTCGAGCACGGCACCGCCAAAATCACCAAGATAGAATAACCCTATCCTTTAATTATAGCATACCCTGTCATAAAAGTCAATACTAAACCCTAAAATTCACTCAAAAAGGTCAAAAAATGAAAGAATTATACATCATCGCCTGCATTTCTCAAGATCGTGGTCTTGGCAAAGCTGGTGATTTACTTTGGCGCATCCCAGAAGATATGCAGTTTTTTCGTACCACTACGCTAGATAGCACAGTTGTCATGGGTCGCAAGACTTACGAGTCCATCGGTCGCCCTTTACCCAAACGCCAAAATGTCGTTCTATCTAGCCAAGATGTTGATGGCGTCACTACCTATCGCGACCAGCCTGCATTAGACGCATTCCTAAAAAGTGTTCCTGGCAAGAGGTTTATTATTGGCGGTGCTAGTCTCTACCAAATGTATCTGGATCAAGCTGAGAAGCTTTATCTCACTGAGGTTGCTTCTACAAAGCCTGCCGACACTTATTTCCCAGAATTCAACCGCGACAATTACACCCGCAAAGTTCTCCAATCCGGCGAACATGAAGGCGTTAAGTACCAAATCGCCGAGTATACCAGAAAGAACCCACTGAATGATTTATCTTGATCACGCTGCTACTACGCCCATGCTCGACTGCGTTAAACAAAAGATGCACGAGATGATCGACCTGGGGCTTGGCAACGCCTCTGCTCTCCATAGTCCTGGTCAGTATGCTAACCGTTTAATTCAAGAAGCCCGCGAGAACGTTGCGCGTCTAATTAATGCGGATCCTTCCGAGATTATTTTTACTTCTGGTGGCAGCGAGAGTAACAATACTGTCATGCATACTTTTGCTGGTCAAGATATTGCCATCAGTGCAATTGAACACCCCTCTGCCATCGAGGCTGCAAAAGTATATGCAAAGCATGTAGAATATATCCCAGTTGATCAGTGGGGGCGCATTAGTATTCAGCACCTTCCGAGCAATGTTCAGCTTGTATCCGTCATGATGGCTAATAATGAGCTTGGTACGCTAGAGCCTATCCAGGAAATTGTCCAATATTATCGCCAAAACGCTGCTTCCCACACTTATATCCATACCGACGCCACTCAGGCTCTCGGCAAAATCCATATTGACGTCAAAACATTAGGGGTTGATTATCTCGCCTGTTCTGCTCATAAGATTGGGGGACCACTCGGTATTGGCTTACTATATGTCAAGAACGGTAGCCCAATCACGCCTCTCATCTATGGCGGACATCAAGAACGTAGATTACGCGCTGGCACCAGCAACGTGCTTGGAATCGTCGGTTTTGGCGAAGCCGCCAAATGGTGTTGGGAACACTGGTCTTGCAAAAAATACCAAGAAGTTAAACAACTCCGTGACCTCCTCCGCCAACGCATCCTCTCAGAGGTCCCCTATAGCAGTGCCAATAGTCCAGAAGGCGGCTGCTTACCCAATATCCTAAACATGAGTTTTCAAGCTGCCGAAGGCGAATCCATCCAGCTCTACCTCGACGCTGCTGGTGTTGCGGTCTCTACCGGCTCTGCCTGTGCAGCGGGAGATCTTGAGCCAAGTTATGTCATTATGGCCACCAAGAAAGACGCCGAAGTGGCCCATAGTAGTATCCGTTTTTCACTTAGTCTCGATGCGACTTCAGAAGATATTAATCAAGTCATGCAGGTTTTACCAGGCATTATTGGGCGCCTGCAGGGAATCAGCACAATTAAAGTAGGAGATTAACCATGGAACAAGCTTGGGTATATTCAGACATCGTCAAAGAACATTTTCTAAATCCTCGTAACTTTCTTATGGGAGATGAGGCCAATTATCCTCATGATGCTGAAGGAATTGTAGGTAATCCCGTCTGTGGCGACCAAATGAAAATGTTTATTCAAGTTAAGGATGAAAAAATTGTCGACGTCAAATGGAAAACTTACGGTTGTGCCAGCGCTATTGCTTCTACCTCAGCCCTATCCGAACTTGTCAAAGGCAAGACTTTAGACCAAGCACTTAATGTTGGCCCCGAAGAGATCACTGCCTATCTCGGCGGGCTACCTCAGCACAAATTCCATTGTTCGGTTCTTGGGCACGAAGCCCTCGCCGCCGCTATCCAAAACTATCGCAATCTGCTATAATACAGTTATGTATATTCGTAACAAACCAGCCGCTGCTTGCTATAAGTTATTGTTAGGCCTAGTAAGCTTAGTCTTATCCTGGTATTTGTTTAGCCAGTATGGGTATTCCGCCTTTCGTCTCTTTCCGACTTGGATCCTGTTAATATCAGCACTATATTTTCTCATCAGTGCTACGATCCTCGCTATTAATGCCCGCAAGTTTACCGGTAAAAACTTGATGCCAGTCCTAGAAGGTATGATCATTCTCGCTTTTTGGCTCATGAGCGGCATTGCCTTGGCTTCGGCCAAATATCATTTCTACCTCCCAGAGCTAGAAGATTGGCTAGTGCTTCTCCTTTGTCTGTTCTTGCCAATCTTGGTTACTTTGGACTGGGTACTGTTTGTCAAAAAAGGTTGTTGGCGCCCAATGATGCCGTTCTACGGTTTAGTTTTACCAGTTTCCTACATGTCAGTGATAATTTTTACCGCAGATTTATTACCTAGCAATATTGATTTTCGTTACCCGCTAGAGATACTCAATGCCTGGGATTTTGGAATTTGGCCTATGCTTAGCTACACAGTTGCAGCTGCTAGCCTTATTCTCATATATGGATATATCTTGTATCTTATCGACTTTGCACTTAGCGGTAAACTTGCAAAGTATATCGTCTTGCCACATTTACGCGTTATCGAAGTTGATGAAAACGGTCAAGAAGTTCATCCCATCACCGAACCACAGCAGTTACCACTAGCCAAATCTGCCAAGTCGTCCCATTCCATTAAAGTCGAAGCTACTAAGCCTGAGCCCACTAACTCTCACAAAGACGTCTCAGACCCTAAGCCTACCCATAAAACCACACAAGCCAAAGCACACAAACCACCCAAAACGGTCAAAGTCGAAACTATTCCCACAGAAAAGCCTACCACTAAGGCTACGTCTACCGATAAGCCTAAGTCTTCTTCAAAGTCTAAAGCCTCCAAGAACACCCCACGCCGCCCTAGCTCTAACTAGGCTGCACCTCTCTCCCTATGGCTTATTTTAGGCTGTCATTGTCGCAACCGTCTGGTAAACGAAGTCATTAATATCATCTAAACTTTCGCACCATTTTACGGGTTTATCTGCTAACTGTTCTATAGCCTCATCACTATAGCTCCATGGCATCCAAGCTGGCATCACATTCATTAAAGCCGGAGAAAGCGCAACGTTAAATGGACTATCATCTACGAGAATTGTCGTGCTCGGGTCGAGAACTTTCTTGTGTGTCTTACCATAATGAATAATATGCATCTGAATCTGTTCTTGTCTAAGCCCCGGTACTGCCGCTAAAAGCTGCTCAGTCTTCAACTCAGCAATACGCTCACTAAAAGAATTACTATTAAATACTACCTTTGCACCTAGCTGCTGTGGTGCCAAGATATTCTCCACTCCTGTCATAAATTGAATATTTTCAAAATATCTCGAATCTGCAAATGCTGCAATAATTCTTTGGCGTTCATCTCGACTAAGCAATGGATTGTCCTTGACCGAAAACGTTGATAAGAACCTGTTCTCATCAATACCAAGATCCTCCGCAATCCTATAATTTAAAAGCCAAACTATATCGTCTATATCATAAACGACTAGTGGTGTTTTGTTGCTATCTAAAATCCCCATATGTTACCTCCATAATTAACACCATTATTGCATACTTCGCCCCAAGTGCCAAATGCTAATCCGTCGAGCCAAACCCGCCCCTACGCTCTCCGTCTGCATCATCTCCATCCACCGTCAGATATTTTTGGAAAATTACCTGTGCAATTCGATCCCCTTTTTTGACGGTGATTTCATGATCGGATACGTTAAATACCAACACTCGAAAATGCCCATCATTCTCCGCATTATCATAATAATCCGCATCAATAATTCCAATCCCGTTCGCTAATACCAGCCCTTTGCCCGCGCCCGAACTCCGGTTGATCACCGAAAAGTACTCATCCGTTCCGCAGTAGGCTTTTAGCCCAGTTGGGATCATTGTGGGTTTTATCCCCGGCGTAAAAACCGGCACCACAGTATTTTCTGCCGCTTCAATATCATAAGCTGCCGAATGTTTTGTTGCGCGCCGTGGCAAGTTAACATTCCGCTCCTCCCAACCTTTTGCTATTTCAAAACCTCGCACCTTCATGTTCTCATTTTAGCATAACTTTGCTACAATTGTCCTAGTAAGAGGAGAACGTTATGACAAAATCAAGAGCATATTTCACTAAAGAAATTACTCCTCAAAGGATGAACGGCACCTATCGTCGAATGCAATGTGGCTTTTGTTGAACGCATCGAAGTGCAAAACGCCACCCATCTACTTGAGCGTGCCGAAGAGCTAGGTCTGGGTTCACGCGATTACGAACTCGCCGGTCTCGACAAGTAACCTGAGTACCCCTCATCATACCCTTGCCCCTGCTGTCAAAACTGTGCTATAATACCCCTATGAAACATCCCCACCATTGCCATTGCGGTTTTGCCGAAAAGAGCAAGAAATTCAAAGCCGGTAAACTCGGCTGGTTGGGCGGTGTATTTGTGGTACTGCACTTGCTATATCACGTTGCCGAATGTATTATTCTGCCAGCCGTGCTTATTGCGCTGCACAGTAATCAGACCGAAGCTACCGAACTGAGCCCCGCCGAAGTTCAGACTGCTACATTTTCATCCCAAGACTACCAAGAACTTCAGCTTCTGCGTACTAACTTCTACGACTCACTCCAAAAATACGCTCTGCGCCCCTAACGCCATACTCCACACTTCCAGAAACATACCCCACATCCCAAGAATCGTACTCCACCCATCTCGCATCGTACTATTTCTTATAATTCAGTAATAATTGCTTATCATCAGGGGTAACACGGTACGATTCGCGTATCTTTTGGATAGCTTTATTTTGTACCCACGGCGCTAGATTATTATGCTTCAATAATTTCAAAGTTTGCTCACGTGCTTTTACAAAAAGCTCCGCAATCAACCAAGCTCGTGCCATCTTTCCATAATATTGCTCATCTTCAATGCCATTCACTATCAGTAAAATCTGCTCCACATATTCTTCCCGCAAGAAATAATCTAGCATCATAATCAGCATCAACCTCAGTTCAAATTCCGCCGTCGAGCTCTGGTATTGTAATATAAAATCCCACACCTTTGGCAGGTCTTCTTCGCGGAACTTAAAACTCGCGCACACCGAATCACAAACCGCCCAGTTATCAATCTTCGGTACAAACCTGCGTAGTAGTTCTAAGCGCTCTGCCAAGTCTAGCTTTGCCTTCGCAATCACAAACCCTTCTATCATGGTCTCTTCGTAATATTCATTTTGCGCTTCCGCCAAAAACTTCCGGAAATCTCCCCGCGCAATTTCTTGTGCCAGCTTTCGCTGCATTGGAATCCGTACACCAATGATATTTGCTATACCTGGACACAACCCACTATGAAAATCTCGGTATTTTATATCCTGTAGCTCAAATAATCTCTCAATCAGCTCTTCGCGCATACTTTTATTATATCAAACCAAGTTCCTCATGCTTGCGAAAGCTATTTTCATTAGCTATACTTATACCAACAAGGAGGTAAATGCGTTTATATTGGTATGGCTTGCAGATGCTGCTCAAAAAATTCTTACTGCGACAAAACACCGGCAAAGTAATTTGCGATTTCTCCGCAAAAATGGGCGTAGTCTATATCAAGGTCGCTCAGATTCTTGCCATGCAGAATATTGGCGCGGTTTTCACTGAAGCTGACCGCCAAAAGCTCGCCCAAATTTGTGATCACTGTAATCCTATCCCATTTCATAAGATTCGGGAGATTTTACGCCAAGAATATGGTGAAAATTTCCAGAATAAATTTCAATCTATTGACCCTACTCCGCTCGGCTCCGCTTCCATATCACAAGTGCATCGTGCTATACTGAAAGATGGTACTGAAGTCGCTATCAAGATTAAACGCCAAGACCTCACGTGTCGCATCGCGCGTGACGTCAAGCAAATCCGCCGTCTTATTCATCGTTTTGGTAAGTTAGTCAGTTTTCGCAATCTTTTTGGTAGCGATCGCGCACTCGAGTGCTACCTCGATTGGATTCATCAAGAAACCGATTTTGAGAATGAACAGCGCAACATCGTACGCTACCAGGAATTCGCCAACAGCGTCAACGGCAAGATTAGTGACATCAAGACTAAGATTGTTGTACCTAAGCTCTATCCAGATTATTGCACGCAGAATGTTATTGTCATGGAGTTTGTTACGGCACCCACTATCAACCAACTCAACATGACAGAGTCAAACAAAACCAAAATCGCCAAAGCTAAAAATGATTATATCCGCCCGTCCTTTTATGCGATGTTTCACCAAATGCCTGTAGTATTCCATGGCGACCCGCATGGTGGTAATATCTACCTAACTTCTAGTGGGGATCTGGGCTTTCTGGATATGGGGTTAATCTTTGAGTTTAGCCCTGCCGAAGCCGACCTTACGCGTCAGCTTTTCCTAAGTGCCTACACCGGCAAGGTCGACAAAGTGATCAAAATGCTCCAGCAACAAGGTGAATATCGAGATATTGATTGGTCCCAACTTCGCTCTGAAATGCTCGCTGAAATCAAAAAGCTCAAAACCATTCCTGTCGAGCAATTTTTTGTCGAAATGATTGGCATTTTTACACAATATGATATCGCTGTACCAAGTTTTCTTTTCAAAATGGCCAAAGCTTTTCTTGCACTTTTTGGCATGAACACCATTACTAATAACCTTGCTGATACTAAGTCTCTTCTCGCTGAGCAAGTTGCCGAATATTATATCAGGAGCAGCTGCAATGATGTCAAACATACTTTTATCACTGGGCTACAATTAGCGCCAAAATTTTTGAAATCTAGTTTGCAAGGCGGTCTAGCACAGGGAATCAGCAATCAACTCACCGAGCTTAATAACTTTAGCAAGCAATGTCAGACTACCTTGCTTAATTGCCAAGAAGCCCTCGAACTTCTGAATTTGCGAGAGCCTGCAAAATGACATTTTATCAACAACTAAATCATTTCGTTGAGCTTATCGAGCAAAATCTTGACACTGGTGTTGTCCCCTCTGTGCTCGCTAAGCAAGCCAATCTGCCATTTGCTACGCTGCAAAAAGTTTTTCCTTTACTTTCTGGTATGCCTCTCAGTGAATACATCCGTGGTCGCAAACTTACTCTGGCTGGTAAAGATCTCGTGCAGACTAATCTACGCGTAGTAGATATTGCCTACCAATACGGTTACGAATCTGCCGAAGCATTTTCACGCGCTTTTCATAAATTTCATCATCTCATGCCGAGTGAAGTCCGACACCATCCTGGCAGCTTGCGCTCGCTTGCTAAGCTTGCTTTTGTAGCTCCCACCAGCGCGCGAGATATTACTTATGAGGTTGTAGAACTACCACAGCTTGAGCTCTACGGCGTTGGTATTCGCACCGATAACTCCCATGTCAATGTCGACGCTCCTCAACTTTTTCAGAATGTCGCGACGCAGCATCCTGAACTTCCGCATCCGGATTATGGCGTTTTGAGATACGCTTCCGGACGAGACGACGCCAATAACTATTATTACTACGTTCTGTGGCGACAATCGACTTTACCTTTTGCGCAAATCACCAAACAAATCATCCCGGCTTCTAGGTGGCTCAAGTTCCACACTCATTCTCAAGAGTCCGTCGATATCCAGCGCGAGTCTAAGGCATTTTATGAAGAGTTCTTGCCTACTTGCAGCTATCTTTTGCGTGACGAACCAGACTTAGAATATTATCACGATGGCATCACGGATTTCTTAATTCCCATCAACTAGCTGATTGGATGGTCAAGGTAGCGGCGTTTACAATCGCCAAGCCTCGGCTAGCTAACTGACTTTTTGCACGCTCAAGAAGTCAGAAACTTTCCGCATGTCATAGTATAATCCAACCAAATGCTCAAAACATACGAAATCTTTTTGAAACATGCTTCACTCGACAATGTAGCTTGGCACGAGTTTTTGTGTACCGTATCCAACTATTTCAAGAAGCCCACTCACTGGCAGATTCGGCTCACTTGTCAAAACCAAACCTTGCACTATTATTTAGTATCACAAGTAGATTTGCCAGTTAGTCTTGGATTAATGGACTTTTTACTCAAACCAGTTGAGGGTATCGAGTTGGATATTAGCACCTCCAAAAACCGAGGTCTCTATAATAATAATCATACTGATAATTTTGCCACCATCACACAAGACCTAAGGCGGCGCCAGTATCAAGTAAAATCTGCTACCATAAACCTATATAGCTGGAAATCTATTTTAACCGGCCGCATTTGCATCTACTATCAGCGTGCTCACCACCAATTTTCTAAGCAACTTCTCCTCTTTGCTCCAGCTAAATTTTTAAGTCTAGATTTCACTAAATATAAATCTTTCACTTATAAAAAGTTCCCCAAATATCTCAAGCTTGATAAAGCCTATAAGCTCTTACAGGCTTCTAGCGACCAGGCCATTCTGGCAGTTGATACTTTCCCTTATTCCGACCAAACTCTTTACTTGCGTCACCAAGATTACAGTTTCGCTAAGCATTCACTAGTGATTGGTAGTAGCGGTTCTGGCAAGTCCAAATTCCTCGCTTCGTTCATCGATAAAGTCTATCGCGCCGATTCAGCTCGCTACAAAGTCGTCGTTATTGATCCGCACGACGCTCTCTATCAAGATTGCATCAACGTTGCATCGCGCACTGTCCTTAACTTCCAAGACTTAGATAGCAGTATCAATCTATTTCAGTGTGAAATTAGTGATATCAATGCTGGGGTTGAACTCATGCTGGCACTTTGTCGTTCACTCATGAACGGCAGCTACAACGGTCGTCTCGAACGCGTATTACGCTACACCGCCTATCTATTGATCGTTGCCGGTCAGTTCTCGTTTCTTACCTTGCGCCAGCTACTCCTAGACTTAGAATACCGCAACAAAGTCTTATCTCAATATCAGGCACAACTACCTACTAGTGTTGCACACTTCTTCCTCACTGATTTTAATGAGCTTAAAAGCCAAAGTTACAATGACGCCATTGCCCCAATTGTTGCTTTTATAGATGAAATGCAAATGGTACCAGTATTTAATAGCGAACGCAAACTGCCAAACTTAGCTCACACAGTTCAGGCTAATTTTCTGAGCATTTTCTCACTTAACCGTCTCAAGCTCGGTAATAAAGTCACCCAAACCATTGCCGGCCTCCTAATGCAGCAACTTTTTCTCCTTGCCGAGCAAAATCTGGATCAACACCTAATTATTATCATTGACGAAATTTCGGTCGTAGAAAACCCTATCTTAGCACGTTTTCTTGCTGAGATGCGCAAATACAATACGTCGGTAATTTTAGCTGGGCAGTATTTCGATCAAATCAATGCCAATCTTCGTTCCGCAATTTTTGCCAATGTCGCTAACTACTATTTGTTCCGCACGTCGCGCCGTGACGCCGAGCTACTTACTGCGAATCTCAAAATCAAAGTCGAAGGTAGCAATGATCCCGAAGATGCGCTTGGCCTGCTCACTGGTTTGAAACAGCGCGAGTGCCTTGTGCAGGTCGGCGCCGACCAAGAGATCCTCCCCATCTTCAAAGCTCGTACCACCGATTTTGTCACGCATAGCGGTGCACCATTACCCACCAACGCCGCACTCTCGCCTATTGACGCCAGACCTCCCTCATCCGCGCCCACACTTCCTCCGCCCAAAATAAGTCCTGCGCCTACCAATTTATTAGAGCAACCATTCGACTTTACTAATTTACAAAAATTTTCACCAACTTTAAACCCTCCAAAACCGCCTCAAAACCCTGTAAATTTAAATAATAAATTTTATTCAGACGAAAATATCACCGATTTCATTAAAATTTTTTCTACAAGCCGCAAAATTAAACCAGGAGAAAATAAATGACCGAGCCACAAGTTTTAGCTACTACTAATAAAATCTTCCAAGCTATTTTTGGGCGCGACAATCCTTATTCGTTAGAAAAGCTCAAAGCTAAATTCGCCTTTGACATTATTTTGCCTACCAAAGTACAAGATTCTACAACTGGCGAAGATACTTGGACCGTACTACCTAATGCCGAGCTATACATTACTGACCATAACTCTAGTAAACGTGACGAACAACTTAGTTGGCTTCGTCCACAAAAGCCTGTACATAATCTAAAAGAACTTCTCTCCGCCTGGCAAGAGATTAATTATATCGCCACCGAACGTGTTTACGACAGCGAAAATGTTAGTGCCAGCGATCCAATTTATAATTCAACCAACGTCTACAATTCTACTAATTGCGGTGAGTGCAAAAACATTATTTTTTGTGATGGTACTTATCGTAGCGAATTTTCTATCGGCTGTCAACGCAGTAATACTGTAAACTTTTGCATTCGCGCCGATGATTCTAATGCCTGTACTAATTCTTATAATGTGATTTGTTCTGGCAAAATCAGTAACTCCATGTTTATTCAAGATTGTGGTAGCTTACACGAGTGTATATTTTGCAGTCACATTTCCAACCATGAATATTGCATTGCTAATATGCAGTATTCTCAGCAAGAGTATTTTTATCTGAAAGAGCAAATCATCAATTGGGTCTTTAGTGATATATAATATACAACAAGATGATCTACGAAGTCTTAGTCAAACCAAACTCTAAGAAAGGTCCACTGGTGGTTACTAGTGGTACCATGCTTACCGTTTACCTCCGCGAAAAGCCTATCGACGGCGAGGCGAATGCCGCCCTCATCAAGCTTCTTGCCAAGAATTTCGGGGTTGCAAAAAATCGTATTGCCATCAAAACTGGTACCCGTGGTCGCAAAAAACTTATCGAAATTAGCTAAACTGTGCTATCATGGTAGTAATAAGTGAGGTAATTTTGCTGGCGCAAGCTTTGCGTGAAAGGGAGGCAATTTGAAGATCAAAAGTATTTATATTGGCGGATGGTTTCAGCGTACAATGTTGCAACTTTCAGAAATCTACGATTTTTTGCGAGATGGTTCGTCTCAGACTAATCTCGATAAAGACAAGTTGCTCGGGTTGCGCGACAACCTTCGTATCGAAAGCATCGAGTACGGCGTAGCTAGCGAAGAGTTTGTTGCCTTTACTACCGAAGAGCATATCAAAGTAAAATTGTTTGAAGATGGACTCATTACGGTTAGCAGCAATCAAGTCAGCGAGCCGACCATGTTTGCCGATATCGAGCGCGTCCGTGGATATTACGAAGAGCGTCTTTCGCCTGCTATTAATTATCTTTTCAGCCTTGGCGCTCCAGTTTTCAAAGAGCTTGCCAGTGTCGAAAGTATCTATCCGTATTTCATCGTCTGCGATAATGCCTCAAGTGATAATATTTCTGATCTTCTTGCCAAAACCGAGCGTCAAAAATATTTCGAATTTGACGGCAAAAACTACAACGTCCTGCGCGGTGACAAATACTACTTTATCAATAACAAGAAAGCCACCCTTACTAATATCGAGCGCTACATCGAAGAGCAAGTTTTTATCCGCGAGTTCAAAGGTCAGCTTCATCGCTACCTCAACTTGCATCGGTCTATTTGGAGCAAAATCGATGCTATTAAAAAACAATCCTATGTTAATGAAGATGAAGTCTTGTCTTCCATTTCCGACCTTGACCGTTACGAAAAGACGGCACTACTTGTGGAAGGTCGTCTTAAGCAAATGGCACCCTATGTTGGTATTCGCGAAGCTGGCATGAAAGACGATCAAGAGCTTACTGAGTTCTTGGCTATATCTGGCTATCGCTATTCTGCGCTTGAAGCCGCGCTTGACTATATGCAGTCGCTCTGGCACACTACACGTCGTTATGCTGAGTCCGCCCAACGCCTTATGCTTCGCGTCGAACAAGAACGTCTTGTCAGTACTTGCCGCGGCATACTCCTAATTCTCACTTTGCTTGCGATAGTTAGTACACTTGGTTTAGTTTTTGGATCAGCGCTGCAATTCAGTGTTGATACTATCATCTATGCTGCCATCTTGATTATTGTCGTGCTGCTCGGCAGTAAGCTTCTTAGCTTACATCATTCCACTAAGCGATACAAATTATTATCCCTAGAGAGAAAGGAGAATCAATGAAATATAAACTAATCATCGGCGCCCTGCTATTCGCAGTGCTCGGCGTAGGGAATGTCGGCACAGCGCTCGCTGTCGAAGCAAATAATGAAGGTACTTTCAGCTACACCGAACCCACCCCAGATGTTGCCGAATTACGCTTTGGCTCTAACTTGCTACTTGCCGGTAATGGCATCATGAGCGAGAAAACTATTGAAGGGCTTCTACTCTCAACTGGGAACGAACTTAACCTCAAGACTAAGTCTGAATACGGTTTTGTCGCTGGTAACATCATTCACTACAATGCTGAGACTGCAAAAGACCTTTTTGTTGCTGGTAATGTCATCACCATTAGCGATGACGCTAAAATCGGTCGCGATACTTTTATCGCCGGCAATAACATCCGCGTTGAGGCTGATCTACCGGGTGATCTCGCCGTTACAGCCAACAAGGCCATTCTAAATGACATCACAATTGATGGTGATGCCAACTTTGACGTGAACGAACTCGCCATTGAAGGCAAAGTAGTAGTCACTGGCAAAATCATCATCAATTCCAATGCTACTATCACTGGCCTTGACAATATCGACTACAAAGAAATCGAAAAATACGAAGTCGTCGAGCTTAACATTACGGCGGTAGACGTCTGGGTAGCCAAAATCTTTAGCATTGCTGCGCTCTTTATTGTCTTTGCTATCATTATGGCTTTGTTCCCAGGGGTTAATAAGCGCGTCAGTAAAGAGCTCACGATCACTCAGTTTGGTAAAGATATCCTTATTGGTATGATTACTTTGCTCTTTGTGCCAATTATTGCTGTCTTCTTGTTACTATCATTTGTCGGTATTCCTGCGGCATTGCTACTTGTCGCTGCCTATATCGCTATGATTTATGTTGCTCAAGGCTATTCCGGCTTGTGGCTTGGTAAAGTCATTGTCGAAAAAGTCGCTCACGGTAAGATTAATGCCTTCGTAGAGATGCTTATCGGTATTACGGCGTTAGGGCTGCTTGTTATGATCCCATGGATTGGTGCATACATCGGATTGCTCTCACTTTTGCTTGGTCTAGGCTTATTTATGCAAAGCATCAAACCCAATCGCAAAAAGAAAAGCTCTATCGTGGTTAGTCGCACTGAAGAAGTTATCGAAGAGACCGAAACAGTCGAAGAAGCTAAGGAAGACGCTTCAGAAGAGCAGGATAGCAAAAAATCTGATAATAAACCTATATCTTCAAAAACAGCGCATAAGGCCGACCAAGAAGACTCAGACGTAAAAGAAGAAGACTAAAATGCACGAAAGCTGGAAACCATTTCTACAAAACGAATTTAATAAGCCATATTTTGTAGAGCTCAGTAAATTCCTACATGAGGCGTATAATACTGCACAAGTGTTTCCAGCTAAAGCCCAAGTCTTTCGTGCATTCACTAGCGATCTTAATGCCGTCAAGGTGGTAGTACTCGGACAAGACCCTTACCACACACCTGGCGCAGCACATGGTTTAGCCTTTTCAGTTCCAGATTCGCAGCCCATCCCGCCTTCACTTGTCAATATCTATAAAGAAATCGACGCCGAGTATGGTTCGCACCGCGGTACAACCGGTAATCTCAAGTATTGGCAAGATCAAGGCGTGCTCCTGCTCAATAACGTTTTGACCGTCGAGGCTCACAAAGCCGGTTCGCATCGTGGCAAGGGTTGGGAAATTTTTACCGAGGCTACCGTGCGCTACCTAAATGAACAGTGTCCACATTTGGTTTTTCTTTTGTGGGGTCGCGATGCTCGCAGCAAGAAAACCCTCGTCGACACTAGCAAGCACTTAGTCCTTGAGTCTGCACACCCTTCTCCACTCTCGGCTTTCAACGGTTTCTTTGGTAATGGTCATTTCAAAAAAGCCAACGAATGGCTCGTGGCACACAATTTGCCAGAAATTGATTGGTAAGCCACCTTTTTTGGTTAATAAACATACTCTTTTCAACCTTTTAACTTGCTAGTGCTTGTTATTTTGGCAAAAATTTTGTTATACTCCGCACATAATCAAATTTAATATTGCGGAGATATTTTATGCAAACCAAATTACGCCAAATACTTAGTTTCGGTAAAGTTATTAAATGGCAAAACCCCATTTTAGCTAGTTTGCTGCTTATAAGCTTGGCTTCTAATGTATACGCACCACCTACCTATGCGAGCAGTTGTGACGATGTAAGATTTATTTTTGCTCGTGGCTCCGGTGAAACACTTCATGATAGGAGTTATATCGCTTGGCAGTCAGAAATTATTCAGCAGCTTCAGGATTCCACGCTTCGCTATGGTTTTTATGAACTTGGTAGCACCAGCCAATCTGGCTATCAATATCCAGCCGTAGCAGTCAGCGGTGACTTTTGGGGCTATGTGAATCTAGTCGGTGCTGCATTCTCTGGCGGCAAAGCCTTTGCTTTTGGAGAAAGCGTCCATCAAGGTATGCAAGAACTCAAGAATTACATTCAGAACGTTTCAGCTTCCTGCCCCAACACCAAGTTTATTCTTGGTGGATATTCGCAGGGTGCTATGATTCTGTCGCAATCCATTCCCAACATTGCGTCCAGCAAGATCCTTCAAGTTACTACCTTTGGTGATCCAAAACTTTATCTACCTGAAGGTAATAATCGTTCCGGTTTTTGGTATAAAATTCCTGATGCTTGTCGCGGTAAGAATCTTTCCGAATACCGCACATATGTACCAGATTGTCGTGCGTATGAGGGAATACTCGGTAGCCAACGTCCTTATCAACCCGACGATTATTCTGGTAAGATCAACACTTGGTGCAACGCATCGGATATTATGTGCAGTTCTGGTATGAGTATCGACGACCACACCGCCTACATTTCTGAAGATTTATACGGTGATGCTGGCTACGTTATCTATCAAAAACTCCAAGCCACCTTTCCGCAAAAATTTACTAGCACGCAGAATCCTATCCGACACAATCTTGCCTTCATGATTGATGCTACGGGCTCTATGAAGGATGTTATCGATGAGTATCGTCCTCAGATTAAAGAGCTTGCCGCTAAAGTTTTTGCTGCTGGTGGGAATGTGGCGTTGTATATTTATCGTGATGGCTTTGATTCCAAAGTGCCTATCTACCAGCTTTGCGATTTGACTTGTAGCGAACAACAGTTCTATAACAAGTTAAATAGCTATACTTCTAGCTGGGGTGGTGACGCCTATCACGAATCTTTGCTTGCTGCTTTATATCGTGGACTTGTCGATCTTGACTGGCAATATGGCGCCACCAAAAGCATGGTGATTATTACTGATACTGGCTATTACAATGTTGACTACGATCAAACCACTCTAAATGATGTCGTCCAAAAAAGTTTAGCCATCGACCCAGTCAACATGTATGTTTTGGCGCCAGAAGCTCAGCGGGACACCTATGCTGACCTCACCAGCCAGACCAATGGGCAATTTCTCGCTTTTGGCAAAGAGTCCACACAGCTGGTGCCGCAGATCTTTAACCGACCAGTTGCTAAGCTTAGAGCGCAGACTTATCGCGGAAGCATTGATGATGAGTTCATCTTTGATGCTAGTGAATCATTCAGCCAGAGCGGTCAGCTACTTAGCTTTGACTGGGATTTAAATGGAGACGGTGAATTTGAATTAAAAAACGCTGGCGCAATAGTTAGCACTACTTATGCTGGGCTCTTTGATGGTTTTGTCCAAGTTCGCGTCAACGAAGCTGATAACTTCAGTACTATGTCAGCAAGAGTTACGGTTACAACGCAGCAATCACCAGAAAAACTTACCAAAATCACTCAGCTTGAAGCCGACCATGATGCGGGCTCTGCAAAAATTAAGTTCACCACCGACGCAGCGAATGTCCTGCTTAGTCTTGGTGATGCCCCGATTGGCTTCGTGCGTATCGCAAATGGCGTAGGTATTTTTACTATTAACGACATCACTGAAGATATTACCGTCACTTTGACGCCTTATTCTTCCACAAAAGTTCGGGGCGTCAGCCTTAGCACTGATATACCAGCCCTCACACCTACCATGCCAACTCCACCAGAAGATAATGCCACCCCAACTCTGCCTGCTACACCGGGCGACACCACTACTCCAGAAATCCCCAGTCTTCCAACCCCCATCACTCCCACAATTCCGACCGAATTCACCCCATCTGATACCATTGAGTCGAATGCACCTTTTATTCCATCTGTTCCGGATACTAGCGCCTACGACCCGTGCTTAGCTAACTCGCCTATCCTCGCGGCGCGAACTCAGATGCCAATGATCTCCATATTCGCATTTATAGACGCTGAGTTTTGGCGCACCATGGTCATACTGTGCAACTAACGCTGCCACCTCAGCTTCTTCGCGAGTAGCATAGCAAACCTTCTGGTGGTCTCCCACCCAACATTTCTGCGGGACATGCTCACGATAAGTCAAATTCATTGTCATATTATAGTATATTTACAATAAAAATACAATTAAAAAAGTTCTGGTTATTTCTACATGCGCGTGCTATAATAATCATAAGTTAAATAGGTGGATTGGGTGAGCAAACTTGCAGAGTATTTGAATCGGCATACCATTGGTAATGTTTTTGACCGTACCACAATTTGCGATCAATATTCAACCGATCGTTCCATTCTTAAGATTACTCCGCGGTTAGTGGCTGTGCCAGAAAGTACTGATGACATCCGTAAGCTAATGCGCTTTGCCGATCAGCTTGCTGCAAGGGATTACTACTTACCAATTACCGTACGCGGTAGTGGACTCGATAAAACTGGTGCCAGTATTGGTGAAGGTATGATTATCTCTATGGAGAAATTCTGCCACATTGAAGAGATTGATGTTCGTGGTAGGCTAGTCCGTGTTCAGCCTGGTATGACTCTTGGCAAGCTAAATGAGGCGTTGCGTTTGCAGGGCGTCTGGCTACCAATTGATGCTGATCCGCGCCTTACTATTGGTGGTCTCATTGCAAACTGCACTAGTGACAACGCTATGAGCCGTTACGGTGGAATTTATCATTATGTTGAGCGAGCCGAAGTCGTGCTTTCCAATGGCGATCTAGTCCAAATGTCATCGCTCAGTCTTCATGCTGCTGAATCCAAAGCTAACGAGAACACTTCCGAAGGTGAGTTATATCGCAAAATTAGTAAAGTCCTTGATAAACACTATGATACTATTCTTGATCGTTCCATGCGTCCATATGACGCCTTTGGCTATGCCAACATTACTAAAGTGCGTGAGCAACATTCCGTCAATTTGTTACCACTTCTGTTTGCCTCGCAAGGTACGTTAGGTATCATCTCCGATGTAATTTTACGCGTTGAGCCTATTCCGCCTGAGTCTAAGCGACTACTCGTGTCATTTCATGATCTCAAATCCGCTCAAAGGTTTCTCAATTTTGTTTGTGATCTCGAGCCTGCCACCGTCAAGATCTGCGACCTTCGTATCATTGAAAATGCCTCCGATCATGGTAAAAAATCCGATCTTTTCATCCGTAAGATTGGCCGTGGGATGCTAGTTTTGATAGATTTCGGCTATGGCAAAATCCGCATCAAGAAGCGCCTCAAACAAACTTTATCTGTGCTTCCCACTGGTACCTTCTATGTCGAAGAAGACGAAAAAAATCATGACGGTTTTCAATGCATCGACAATGCTCTCATGGAATATCTTAATGAAGATATTTTAGGTGAGCGCGCCCCAGTTTTAGATGATGTTTTTGTTCCTAGCGTTCATTTTGGTGAATTTCTTGAAGGCCTCACCACTCTTGAGGAGACGCTTGGCTTAGAATTGCCGCTATTTGGCTCTTTTGCTACATCCAATTATTATGTCAGACCTAGCTTTGACTGCACCTCCATGGCTGATCGCAAGAAAATGATCGAATTCATCCGTCTCTACACGCAATTAGTTGAGTCTTGCCATGGATCACTCACCGGTAATGGCCCAGAAGGTCGCGTCAAGGCTCTGATGCTTGCCAAGAAATTAAGCATCAGCGAAGAAGAGCTATATATGAGTATCAAAGAAGCTTTCGACCCGCGTAATATCCTCAATCCCAAAGTTAAGCTTGGCGTCGATATCAAAGACACCGTGCGCCATTTACGCACTACTGCCCTTGGCGGCATTATTGGCGTCTAGACTGGCGCAGTAATGTGTCAAAAGCCACACATATCGTTAGAGCTACGCTACGGCAGTTCATCTGAAGTATGATATAATATATATCATATGAAAACTACAACTAAGAAATTATCCGATACCAGGGTGGAAGTAAAAGTCGTCCTTGACGCCGCCGATCTTAAAACCGCGCGCGAAAAAACCCTAGTCAAATTAGCAACTAATCTCAAAGTCCAGGGCTTCCGCCAAGGTAAAGCTCCTGTCGAGATGGTGGAGAAACAAATTAGCGCAAATGATATCAATAGCGAAGTTATAGATGTTGCCGTGCGGACCACCATGCCTGAAGCATTTAATAATGTCAAACTGATGCCTATCGCCATTGAGAATGTTAGCGTTAATAAATACGTTCCTAACGAAAACGCTGAGTACATCGCCACCGCCGAAATTTTGCCAGACGTTAAGCTTGGCGATTTTAAGAAACTCAAAGCCGAAATGCAATCCACTGAGCCTACTGTAAAAGAAGTTCAAGAGATTATTGACAATATTGTCAACGCTTACAGTGAAAAAGTTGTCGTCAAGCGCGCTGCTAAAGACGGTGACGAAGTAATTATCGACTTTGTAGGCAAACAAGACGGTAAAGAATTTCCTGGTGGCAGCTCTAAAGATTACCATCTCGTGCTTGGGTCTAAGACTTTCATTCCAGGATTTGAAGAGGGGATTATTGGTAAGAGCGCCGGCGATAAGTTTGACCTCAATGTCACCTTCCCTAAGAACTACCCAGAGAAGTCCCTTGCTGGCAAACCAGCCGTCTTTGAAACTCTTGTTAAGCAAGTTAATGAGATTCAAAAACCCGCCGAAGACGATGCACTCGCCCAGAAGTGTGGCAATTTCAAAACTATGGACGATCTTCGTGCTGACATTAAGAAAAATCTCGAAACCCAAAACCGTCACCGTGCCATCGAGGTTTATCGCGAAGCTCTCGTAGCTGAACTTGTCAAAGCCTCTAAAGTTTCTGCACCAGAAATTTTGGTTGGCGATCAGCTTCGCTTCATCAAAGATGACATGCGCCGCAATGCTATGAGCCGCGGTTTGCAGCTTGAAGAAATGATTGAGTCTGCTGGTCAAAAATTCGAAGACTGGGAAAAGGATGCTCGCAAAGTCGCCGAAGAGCGCGTCAAAGCTTCACTAGTTCTCCAAATCCTTGCCAAGGAGCAGGGAATCGAAGCTACTGATGACGAAGTCGCCGCTAAGATTGCCGAGCTCAAAGACCTTTACCAAAAGTCTAAAGAAGCCATGGAAAATCTAAAAAAGCCAGAAGTCCGTCAAGACATCAAGAATCGTCTAGTCATTGACAAGACTCTAGATTTTCTGGTCGAATCTAATCAGCCCGTCGAGAAAAAGTCTGCCGCCAAGAAGGCTACACCAAAAGACGACGCTGCAAAAACCGCCAAGAAACCGGCCACTAAGAAATCCGCAAACAAATAGGCTATTTTGCAACCACCGCCAAAACATAAAAAGCACCCCTACTGGGGCGCTTTTGGCGGAAGGTTATCGATATTGTCGTCGTGGTCTTCACTGTTATCGTCATCGCGATCACTCTCATCGTCATTAAAGGGCGACAGTGTCTCAGGGCTAGCATAGCCGAGTGCTATTACTTCTCTGAAGCTGTATTTTTTGTGGTTAACCACCCACACTATCGGCAGGCTTATGACCCACACCGCAGCAAAAGCCGTCGTCAGACCAGTGAATAGCATCACAAACGTCATTATCGCCGCCAGCAGCTTGATACCTAAGCTCGAAATCGCCGCCACGGTTAACCCCACCAGAGTGGTTCTCATCCAGTCGCCCATCGTAAAATCATAGCGATCTGACCGAATCCCGATGTGGTTCTCTAGCAACCACCAAATTCCGCGGAGCGCTATCATCAGTAGTATGCAGGCCCCACTGATGATCAGTACGTTCTGTAACTCGTAGACCAGTCTTCCGAATGTGACAGATGAATCTTTGAGATAGCGCCCGATCATGTATCCCACTATGCCCGACATACAGATAAATACTGCAGCATGCGCCACGCCCAATAGTGCCGCAAAAGCTAGACTACTAATACAAAATACCGCAAAGAACAGTGACACTGGTATACACACGACGATTACAATTGCGAAAATTAATACTAACCCGCCCAGATATAATGCCATACCTAGAATCTTGCGCAATCCTTCCAGAACACGAGAAAACACACATATCTCCCCTTTTTGTAATAAACCCGTTCGCACACAGATTACCTCCCAAAATCTAAAGAACTTAAACGGATTGTTTAGATCTATCATTATAATGCAGATTCTATATATTGTCAAATAAAACCGCCCCCGAAGGGGCGGTGCGCCAGGAGAAATTAGAATTTACCCCCCCCCTCAGTGCCATCATTGATGATAATGCTGGCATCCAGATAGCAATTCATCATGCTGCCTTTAATCATCTCTTCTGCCTCCAATACATACTGCTCAATAAAATTTGTCACAAGCGTAGTGACTTCTTTGGCATTGAGCGCCCGCTTTACGGTACCGTCATACCTAGTCAAGACCGGGCGTACCGCGGTACTGATGGCGAACTTAACGCTGAGGTCGTAAGTGTGCGGATTCTGATAAAGCAAGTAGCTCATGCTGATCCGGCAATAATGATTCTCAAATTGCCGACCTTTCTTTCTTTGCTCCTTCTTCTCACGCGTGGCCCTATCGCCACGGTTGCCATGATACATCAGGTGCTTAAAGTCATGCAAGAGGCGCACCAGCGGGTGCTGCGTCAGTTCATCGTTGGATAGCATACGCTTAAACCCATGGATTATAATTTGTTCATACTCCATCGGTGGCAGTAAGCTCATTTTTGCCAACAGCTTGTCTAGTTGTGCTTCGACCGTGAGTACCGGCTCAATCGTAAGCTGGCTCAGATCTTGCAGGTCTTCCGGAAGGATGAAATTATCAGGGGTAGTATCTGGCATAAATCTGCTCTCCTTTGCAAAATAGGTACAAGGGTACAAAATAACTTTTACGGCACCCTATCTTTCCATTATAGCACAGATAGCTTATTTTGTCAATACAAATTACGCTTTTCTGCCAAAATTCTCCTAGTTTTGCGCCCTCAAGCCTACTATTTTCTCCAAACGACTATACCCCACCCTTATCGCACGCAAAACTCTTGCATTTTCTCCCTCACTAGAGTATAATATCAAACAGAGTTTCATGCCCAGAGCCATTGCTGTAAGCCGCGGGCTAATTATTAAGTTAAAAAGGGAATTTATCGTGCCAACTATCAATCAGTTGATTCGCAAACCACGCAAGAAGGCCGCCTCTAAGTCAAAGGCGCCTGCGCTTGGTTCGATTATTAATACGCTCAAGACCCGTCGCTATGAGCAGGCCGCTCCGCTCAAGCGTGGCGTCTGTCTCAAGGTCACTACTAAGACCCCAAAGAAGCCAAACTCTGCGCTTCGCAAGGTTGCTCGTGTCCGTCTTACTAACGGTCAAGAAGTTTGGGCTTACATTGGCGGTGAAGGTCATAACCTCCAGGAGCACGCCGTCGTGCTCGTACGCGGTGGTCGTGTGCCGGATCTTCCGGGTGTCCGCTATCATATAGTTCGCGGTACGCTCGATTTGCAAGGTGTCCAAGGCCGCAAACAAGGTCGCTCTAAATACGGTGCTAAGAAAGGAGAATAATCATGCCACGCAAAGTTACTAAATCTCTCCAGCGCAAGGCTACTCCAGATCGTAAGTATCAGTCAGTCTTGATCCAAAGATTAATCAATAAGTCCATGCTCGACGGTAAAAAACAAGCCGCAGAGCGTGCCGTTTATGAAGCCCTCGAGGGCGCTGCTAAGAAACTCAAGTCCGAAGATCCCGTAGAGGTCTTCGAGAAGGCTCTTGCTAATGTCAGCCCAGATTTCGAGGTGAAATCTCGCCGTGTTGGTGGTGCTAACTACCAGATTCCATTCCCAATTAGTGGTCACCGCCAACAGCATTTTGCTTTCTCCTGGCTCGTCCAGGCTGCCCGCGCTCGTCAAGGTATGCCTTATGCTAAGCGCCTTGAAGCCGAGATCGTAGATGCCTACAACGAAACCGGCGCTGCCTTCAAGAAAAAAGAAGACTGTCACCGCATGGCCGAAGCCAACCGTGCTTTCGCGCACTTCGCTCGTGCCTAGATGGCAGCTGGAGCTGGACTTTCGTGCGTTTACTCGCGTCTAATCTATCGTGCAAAAGTAGAAACACCCCTCCGAAGAGGGGTGTTTTGAGGATGCTTGAGAATTTTCAATGGCCTGCGCTAAGGGTTCAGCGTAAATGCCTACTGCGGTAAAGAATCTTAATCCTGCTGAAGAGGATTCGAGAAAAGCACACGGTCGATACCAGGAGGACGAACAGCAGCATAGCGCAGTAAGTAATATGTAGCCACGGTGCCACATTATGGACATCCCATTCAATCTGATAGTAGCTACGCAGATTGAAATTTTGACCATGCCAGCCGTAGGGGCGAGGGATATTAAAACTGACAAACATCAACTTCCCCTCTCCCGTATAATTGTAACCACTCCCATAGGAATAGTAGGTGGGCTGAATTACGAATTCGCCGTGGTCGTTAGAGTTATACTCCAACGTGATGACCTCGCGGGACTGAACTGTATCTTCGTAGTGGACCTCATAGTCGTAGTTGCCAGTTGTGAGATGCCAAACATGTACGGCGTTGCCATCGTTTGCCTCCTTAAAAGTATAGACATCACCAGCTAGCCCGGTGCCAGCCGAATTATTGATGACGGTACCAGTCATTGTGCCGACTCTTTCATTGTTATTCGTAAAGGCCAGAGCCGCGAAGGGAGAAACGTCAATGTGCTTAATCAGATATTCGCTAAGGCTACATGCGGAAAAGAAGATCATCGCAAGGGAGACGATCGCGCCGATAATGGCGAGCAGGCTACGCTTTGACAGAAACAGGATAATAAGGTCGTTCTGGGGATATCTTTTCATGATAAACTCCTCCAATTCTCAAACTTGAATGTTCTACTCCGTGCTAGGTATAGATTCCCTAACCGAGCTTACACCTCCATTATAGCACATATGCTTAAAAAAGTCAATACTTTTACGCTAAAAAGTCTTATGCTATAATAAATACAAGTATATTTAGGAGGCAAAATGGTAAGATTGGCTATTAACGGTTTCGGGCGAATTGGACGCTGTGCTTTCAAGATTGCTTTTGAACGCCGCGATGCCGAAATCATTGCCATCAACAGCTTGGGCGACACCAAAACTTTCGCACATCTGCTCAAATATGACTCTGCCTACGGTGTTTACGACCACGATGTCAGTTACGACGACAAGCATATCATCGTTGATAATCGCAAAATCCTCTTTCTAAACGAGCCAGATCCTCTCAAACTCCCTTGGGAGAAACTCCAGATTGACACCGTCATGGAATGCACTGGCGTATTTTGTGATCCTGCTGCCGCCCGCCATCACATTACTGCTGGCGCCCGCAAAGTCGTCATTTCTGCCCCCGCCAAAGGCCCTGGTGCCAAGACTGTGGTGCTTGGCGTTAACGAAGAAGTCGTCACCGCCGACGACGAAATCCTCTCTTGTGCTAGCTGCACCACCAACTGCATCGCCCCTGTCATGAAGATTCTCGAGGACAATTTCGGCATCGACAAAGCCATGATGACTACCGTCCACTCCTACACTGCCTCTCAGAAGCTCGTTGATGACGCCGCCAAAGACATCCGTGAGGCCCGCGCCGCCGCTACCAACATCATCCCTACTACTACCGGTGCTTCCAAGGCGACCGCCCTCACTATCCCAAGTCTCGAAGGCAAGTTCAATGGTTTGTCTATTCGTGTGCCTACGCTGGTTGTTTCGCTCGCCGATATCACTGCAGTCCTCAAGCGTGAAACCACCAAGGAGGAACTAAGCGAGATTTTTCAGCGTGCCGCCAAAGAACCTTATTACGAGGGCATCGTATCTGTCATGAGCGACGAGCTAGTTAGTTCAGACTTCCGTGGTAATGCTCATTCATCAATCGTCGATCTGCCGCTAATTGATGTGGTCGGTGGCGACATGGTTAAGATTGTTGTCTGGTACGACAACGAATGGGGCTATTCTAACCGTCTAGTCGAATTATCCGTGGATTTTGGGAGGTAAAGTCGTGAAAAGTATAAAAGGTATTGACGTAATTAAGAAAGTGTGCTATAACGGAAAGATAGGGTGCCGCTAAAATGCAAGAATACACCATTTATATCGGCGCCGACCACCGCGGGTTTGCCAAAAAAACCGAACTTATTAAATTATTAGCTAATTGTCACGGTTTCGTTAAAGTCGAGGACCTAGGCGCTCATGAATACATCAAAGACGATGATTTTAATGATCCCGCCAAAGCCGTCGCGAGAGCCGTCGCCAGCAACCAGAACGGCTTCGGCGTATTGCTCTGCGGCTCCGGACAAGGCGTCTGCATGCAGGCCAATCGTCTCAGTGGTGCACGTGCTGTCTGCGTCAAATCCGTCGACGAAGCCGTGACAGGGCGTGAGCATGATTGGGCTAATATCGTCTGTATGCCTGCCGATGTTCTCGAACCGGTCGCCATGGAAAAGATTGTCAAAGCTCTCTGCCATGCTAAGCCACTAGATACTGAGCGCCATCGTCGCCGCATGCAAAAACTTGAGGAGGATTAATGCCCGCTATCGTCCCCACCATCACTACCGACAAACCAGAAATCTACACCACCAACTTGCAAGAATTTAGCAAGTTCAGCAAGCGCATCCACATCGATGCCTCTGATGGTACGCTCGCCCCCACCCAGCTTTTGCCACTTAGTCAGATCCAGCCTGTTGGAGAGGGGATTACTCTGGATATTCACGTCATGTCAGCTCGTCCTAGCGAGCACCTTGCCGACGTCTTACGCATCAAGCCCTCGCTTTGCATTATTCATGCCGAAGTCGACGATAATATCCAAGATCTTTTCGCCAAGCTAAAGGCGGCCGGCATCAAGGTCGGTGTAGCGCTTCTTAAGACCACCTTCCCCAAACACGTCCAAGAGCGCATCGCGATGTCAGATCACGTCATGATTTTTGCTGGAGAGCTAGGCAGCCAAGGCGGGGCGCTTGATTCATTACAGATGGAAAAAGTCCCGCTCGTACGCGCCATCAAACAAGATCTAGAAATTGGCTGGGACGGCGGAGTAAACCTTAGTAATATCCGTGCCGTTGCGCACTCCGGTGTCGATGTAATCAATGTCGGTAGTGCTATTACTAATGCTCCCGACAAAGCCGCCATGTACCAGTCCCTCCTCGCCGAATCCGAAAAGAAGGGTGTTCTCATATGAGTCGAATCGTTACGTTAGGTGCCGCCACACAAGATATTTACCTGCTCGATAGGGATGATTTTGCTGGGGTTGAGCTTAGCCAAGAACTTTCGATTTTCGGCGAAATGCAGGTTGGTGACAAAATTGATATCGATCATGTTCACTTTGATGTGGGCGGCGGTGGTACTAATAGCGCTACTACCTTCGCGCGCTTCGGCCACGAAACTATTTTCATAGGTAGCCTAGGCCGTGATGCTTCTGGTGATGCTGTACTTGAATGCCTGGATCGTGAGAATATCGATAATAGCTACATCAACTACGTTGACACTCATACTGATTGCTCAGTAGTACTCCTTGATGTTCGCAATGCCGAGCGCACCATATTGGCCTATCGCGGTGCCTCCAAATATTCTACCGCTCTTGATCCAGACGACCTCGAAAGCATCCAGCCAGATTGGCTCTATGCCACTGGCTTGCGCGGTGATATGCATAAGCTGCTTCATTTCTTCGAAAAAGCCCATGAGGTTGGGGCTAAGGTTATGTTCAATCCTGGCCCCGAAGAGCTCAAAGAAAATACCAAGCTCATTGGCCTACTAGAACTCACGGATGTATTACTAGTTAATAAGGAAGAAGCCGCCCAAATCGTACCCGGGACTATCCTTACCGAGCTTACCACGCGCCTTCATAATTACTGCCCGATCGTGTTAATCACTGATGGCATCATGGGGGCAATCGCTACCAATGGCAAAGAGACCTATCGACTCAGCGTTTATGAACAAGAACGTGTTCGCGATCGCACTGGTGCCGGAGACGCTTTTGGCTCTGGATTCTTGGCAAAGCATGCCGACGGTGCTAGGTTCAAAGAAGCTTTGCTCTATGCTGCCGCCAATGCCTCCAAAGTTACTCAGTACTATGGCGCCAAGCAGGGAATTATGACTGGTACAGAAGTTTTGCATCCCATGACGATTCAAGAAGTTAAAGAAAATAATAAGTAAGAGGAATTATGTTTGACGAAGAAATCCTGAAACAGTTAGAAGTAGCTGACATCGAGCGTGCCAAGGCTTATGCCCGTGATCTCGAAGAAGGTCTTAAGATCGTGCGTACTTATCCGCAGGGTGTGACCATCTTTGGCTCTGCTCGGCTTCCACAAGACAATAAATATTGCAAAAAAGCCCGCGAGTTAGGCCAACTCCTCGCCCAAAACGGTCACGCTGTTATCACTGGTGGTGGTCCTGGTATCATGGAAGCTGCCAATCATGGCGCTTTTGAGTATGGCGGACGTAGTATCGGTCTCAACATTACCCTCAGTCATGAGCAGGAGCCCAACCCATACCTTACCGATACGCTACAGTTCAAATATTTCTTTGCTCGCAAGGTTATGCTAGCTATGTCCGCAAAGGTCTATGTTCTTTTCCCAGGTGGTCTGGGTACCCTTGATGAGCTTTCCGAAATCATTATCCTCATGCAAGAAGGCAAAATGCCCAAAATGCCGGTCTTTTTCTTCGGCAAGAGCTTCTGGCGCCCGCTCACAAAGTTCATTGAAGGCAAAATGCTCCCCATGGGCTTAGTCTCCAAAAAAGACACCACCATCTATAAGCTCACTGATGACATCAAAGAAATTGTCAAAGCCGCCAATCATATCGGTCATCCACCAATCAAGACTAATTATTACGATGGGTTTAGCGCCCAGTCGGGCATCGAGCCACCCAAAGACTAAAGCCTGAATGAGAGGGTGATGAGTCGCCCAATAAGCCGCAGCCATTTAGAACGGCAAAGTTTATGTTGCTTTAGGCTATTTGTGCTATAATTACATAAGCGTACCTTATCATAACCTAAGGGGGAATTAACAATGTCTCATTACGACAGTCTTAGTCAGTGGAACAAGGATCTTTGCATCGCGCCGCTTCTGAAGGACGGATCGGCTTCGTCCGAACTTCCGACCATCCAGATGCGTTCCTTGCAGCCGCTCGACAAGCACAACGCTTTGCTCAGCGCTGGGCAGACTGCGCTCGACCATCGCAATTTCCGCACCGACTTTCTGCAACTTGTTGCAGGTGAACCCACCAAATGGATCCTGTGGATAGTCAAGATGACCGTCAGTAGGCTGGAACTTCGTTTTATCCACCGCGATGACTGCGGCGATCCCGTCAAGATCAACTTCTTGGGTAATCAACCCGGAGCCCATCAACGGGAGGTCGTAGTGACAGTTAACTCGCCCATCGCGCTGGAAGTGCAGTTCGAGGTCCCCGCTTTGCCTGCTTTGTCGCCCATCCGA
>Ga0073906_1001666_pt1 | contig 32868 bp, 28 predicted proteins | sample Inofromicrocosms_FD_65485 | JGI IMG/M metagenome (GOLD analysis project Ga0073906, IMG submission 65485) | Mouse cecum microbial communities from Vienna, Austria - Inoculum for glucosamine and mucus D2O microcosms | ecosystem: Host-associated > Mammals > Digestive system > Large intestine >...
CCGCCCATGGGAATTTATTTAGTAAATATTGCTTTCCATCTTCGGAACATGGGAACATCTTATCTACCATCTTTAAACTTAAATCCTGATATGGATGATAGTTCGCAGCTGTCCTTTCCCAATAGACATCATATCCGTGTGCGCGGGATATTGCCTTTGCATGCCCTCCGGACTTTGTCAAGAAATCTCTTATTATCCAAGCGGCAATTGCCTGATAAGTAAACCAAAATGCATAAATCAAAATATCCTGACAATCTATTTTTTCTGTATCAATTAATGATAGGATCTGTCTTGATATTTCTTCTGCCTTTCCTCTTACATATATGCTTGCCAGAGCACGTTTCGCTGATAATGGTATTTTTTTCAATTCATTGGTTTTGCATTTTAATCCCTTAACTGTATATTCAACATATTTATATTTCTTTGATTCTAAACCTAACGGAAACGCTTTTGCATTTAATGGAATATCTCTTTTTTCTTCCATTCTCACATTACCGTATACTGAAAAAATATATATATTATCATATTCCTTGCTTAAATACGGCAGTTCATTCTGTAAAAAAACTTCCCCCTTCAAATATGGATATACATTGGTAATCAGAATACAATTTTTCATAATACACAATACTCCGGCATAGTTTCCTTAATCACATCTATCGCTTGTTTATACTTATCATAATTTGTTTTCCAAATTCCGACGTTATGTTTTGATTTTTCCGGATCAAAATATTTCTTTACTAAAGTATGATTCGATGAATTTATACCCAAGAATGTTTCAATCTTTTTTACCTGTTTTTCGTAATTTAAACATAGCTCCTCAAACTTTATATATAGAATATCTTTATTTGAATCATATGTGTTATTTAATAGTTGTTTATGTCTGATTGAAAATCTAAGGCCAGATTCCCTGGAATATATATCATCATCTAAGTTCATTCCCCATTGACTCATATCTATATATATATCACGAGGGTCTCTTGTAACAATAATCATTTTAGCATCATTAAAGTATTTAGATAATACCTCCGGATGATTTGCTGATATTGCCTGGTCAAGTAAAATTGACATGTTTTCTGCAATTCCATTCATATTGAAAATTTTTTCAATATACACTTTTACAGCCTTATTATATTCTTCCTCTGTAGGATGTGTAAAATAACAGTCCTCAATATTTCTGTTTGCAGTTTTAACTTTTCCTTTAGATAAGTACTCAGCAGCCCATCTCCATCTATCAAGTATGTATTTAAAATAGCCTTTTCTAAATTTATAATGATAATAATCTCCCTTGTATTTATATGTAGTGATATTATCTATAAACTCCTGCGATAACTTATAAAAATCCGGATTCAATTTTCTGGCGTACCCCAGCCCACTTACAGAAAAAGGATTCCTGCCGTTTCCCCTCGCCCATATTTTGCACATATCCAAATATGTGGTCACTGCCGCTGTTGAATTGATAAGATCCCAATTATGTACAAGTGCATATTCCAATTCAAATAATCCACCTGGATCTTTTATAAAACGTATTTCTGCTTTACATTCATAAATATCGTCATATTCTCTAATCAAATCTACAACGGCACTTGAACCTGAATAGAAATAACCTGTAACATCAATAAACTTCATAAAATAGTCCGTGGTCCAGCAAAGATTTTTCCACATTCTCCCTTCTTAACAACAATTCCAATATCGCATTAAGCTTTAAAAAGAGTCGCAAATCTTTCAGCTAACTTTTGATATGTATAATGCTCCATCACCGCTTGTTTACCATTAGCCCCCATTGCCGCTCTTTCTTCATCACTCATCAAATATAATTGTTGAAGCCCGCATGCTAACGCATCTACGTTTCCAGCCTCAACGGATATTCCACACTCATATTCTACTATATAATTATTCGGTGCATCCACTGCATACAAAATTGGTTTTCCTGCCATCATTGAATCAAACAACTTGTTCATACATATCCCGTACTTAAATACCGTATTAGATACAGCTCCAATATAAAGAAAATCCGTCAGTTCCAGCATAGAAGGGATTTGCATCTTTGGGATTCTTTTTAGAAAAACAAAATTATCGCTGTTTGTACTCTGAGCCATTTTTTTTATTTCACCTATGAATGGCCCTTCTCCAACAAACACTATGACTATGTCAGGATTGTTAAGTTTTTGTACCGCTGTTATCAGTTCGGGAAGTGCATAATAATTTGAGATTGTTCCGAAAAAGCATCCTATGAATTTATGATTCTTTTTTAATTCTAAAAACACACTCTCTGTTTCTTTATTCACCCTCTCCGCATTATTCCAGTCTTCTTTATTTATGCCATTTGAAATCCCCCAAAATTTTTCTGGTGCCATACCATGCTTAATTAAATATTCTTTTGCATACAATGCTAATGACACAATATAATCAGAATTTTTGCAAAAAGAATTTTCAGCTTTTTGCATTAGCATTACAAATGGATTATATTTACTCATCCCATTGACTTCTGTTAAAACTGCAGGCCACATATCATGTATCTCATGAATTAGCATAGCCTGCGGACAATACTGCTTTATCTTTTGCCCAACATATGTATCTAAAGGATAAGTGGATGATGTAATTATCACATCAGGTTTCAGCTTATCAGCAATTTGTTGCGTATGTAACAACAATTTTCCCACAAATTGCATGATCGTAAAAGCACGCTGTAAGCCATTTCCCTTATACTTAGACGTATGAATCCAATAATAGTCAATTCCATCTATATTTTCTTTTTCAAAATCATGTTCTATTTTAGGATTTGATATTCTTAAATGAGAGTAATCCGCAGCTATCATATCAACATGATGTCCCATTTTTATCCACTCTTTCGAAAGATAATAAGGTCTAAACTCCATACCCATTTTGGGGGAACCTGCATAATGCTCAATATATAAAATATTCATTTATATTCCTTCCCTAAAACAGCAGCTATCGTTCTAAACATAGTCAAAATTTCTCGAAAGAAACAGAATCTTCTTATGCTCTCCAAATTCCACTCCATCTTTGCCGGCAGTACTTCTTCTACATACATCCTATCAACATCATCTGTTTCTTTCAGCAGTCTATCTTCGTCCTTGTATCGTATACTTGCTTCGCTTGTGATTCCTGCCGGCATCAATAGTGTTGCGAAAAACTCAGGCTCATACTTTTTTACATATTTTAAAGCTTCTGGCCGAGTTCCTACAAAACTCATGTCACCTGCGATAATATCAAACAACTGTGGAAGTTCGTCCAATCTCAATCTCCGCAATTTACTGCCAAGTTTTGTAATTCTACTGTCATTGACAACTGTTACCGCTGTACCCATTTTATCTGCATCATAAATCATGGTGCGAAATTTATGGATTTTGAAATGTTTCCCATATGTTGTAACGCGTTCTTGTCTGTAAAATACTGGCCCATAACTGTCAATTTTAATCATTACAGCTATTATAACCATCGGAATAGCCAAAATAATCAAGAGCATCACAGCGATCACAAAATCAAATATTCTCTTTAAAATAATTTGTATATGCTTTTTATCTAAAATATCCCAATACGGTCTAACCTCATTTACGCGCATATAATCAGGCAATTCATCCCACTTTTTCCAACTCATTATTTTTTTCTCACATACGATGCAATCACTTAAAAGCTTTCTGTAATGCTTATAACTCTTTTTAATTCACCATACACATACTCAACATCCTCATTGGACAGCAGTGTATGTAAAGGCAAGGTAATCAGGTTGTGGTAGTAGTCATATGCATTGGAATAAGCCGAGCAATCCTGTCCATATGCTGTCATCATGGGCAATGGTTTATAGTGAACATTCGTACTTACACCTGCTTCAGCAAGTTTTGTGATTATCTTGCTCCGCTCTTCTATATCTATCCCAGGAACCCGGATCAAATAGAGATGATTGGAACTATCCATCTCCCCGATATGATGCACCATATGACTAACCCCAAGTTCATCACAAGCCGCATCATACATTGTTATAATCTCAGCACGCCTGCTTATCAGGCCAGCATATCTATCTAACTGCCTGAGACCTATCGCCGCTGTAATATCTGTCATGTTACACTTATACCAAGGACCAATGATATCATATTCCCATGAGTCAGACTTCATCTTGCTCAAAGCATCCTTGTTTTGGCCATGTAGAGAAAGAAGTTGGTAGAAATGATACAGCTCCTCATCCTCTATCCCCTCTATTTTCTTCCATGTACTTGCTCCGCCCTCTGCCGTCGTGAAATTTTTTACTGCATGGAATGAAAAAGATGTGAAATCTGCAATTGCTCCACAAAATTTCTTTTCACCATTTATCACTCGACTCGCACCCAATGCATGAGCACTATCAGCCACTACTGCTATGCGACCGATAGCATTCTGAATACGCGAAGATAAATCGCCCAGAGGTGTCCCATCACTCTCAACCGCTGTAAACAAATTTTTTTTATGTTCCGCAATGGAAAATATCTTTTCATAATCACAGACAATCCCTCCAAGATCCACTGTGATTATTGCCTTTGTTTTCTGTGTAATTGCCTGTTCTAGCTTCACATAATCCATAACAGGGGCCTTCGTACTTGTATCTCCATCTTTCTGTATATCAACAAATACTACCTTTGCCCCACAGTGGATAGCTGCGCTGGCTGTGGCTGTATATGTATAAGCCGGTATAATAACCTCATCTCCCGGTTTTATACCAAGTACTCGCAAATTCAATTCTTCGGCAGCTGTTGCAGAATTAAGGCATACTACTTTGTTGTTCCACCGTTCAGGTTTTTCTTCTGTTGGATAAAGGTTATCACCCGTCTCAATATAGGCAGCCAGACGGCGTTCCAGCAGCTTTGTCCTCGGTCCTGTAGTTATCCATCCAGAGCGTAATGTCTCTGTAACTTCTGCGATTTCTGCTTCACTTATATCCGGCGGACTAAACGGAATTGTTCTCATAATTTCTCCTAAATATATCTTGTCGTTATTTTTACAGTTTGACTTAAACTGTAAATCGTCCCACAAAGTCCATAGTGGAACAATCCCTCAATGGTAATTTCACTGGCTTTCCTTCTGCCGCTGATTTATAAATTGACAGAACAAGTTCCAATGCTCTCTTGCCAGCTTCCCCATCTACTACAAGCTTCTCAGTGCCTTCAATTGCGCCTATAACATTCTTATAAAGTTTAGAGTGACCAAATCCATAAACATTGGGCGGATTTTCAGCACACTCCTTCTTGACTTGCTCTTCATCACCAAAATAATCAGAGAACTTCCACTCTTCTATTATATTAACAGCTTCTCCTCCTGCTTTTACTGTCCCTTTTTCGCCAAATATATACAATGTTTCTTCAAGATTTTTGGGGAATACATCCGTAGTTCCTTCAATGGTTCCATAACTGCCATTTTTAAATTTCACAACAGCAAGTCCAAGATCCTCAGCCTCAATATACGAATGAACAAGGCGATCCGTCATTCCATAAACAGTATCAATTTCGTCTCCCATCATCCATCGTAATAAATCAATATCATGAATACATTGATTCATAAGAGCACCGCCATCCTGTTCCCAAGTTCCACGCCATGATGCCCTGTCATAGTATTCGTGATCTCTTGTCCAACGAATGTGGGCCGTTCCATATAAGAGTTTTCCGAAGCGCCGCTTCTCTATAGCTTTTCTTATTTCTTGAATACTCTTGTTAAATCTGTTCTGGTGACAGGCGCAAACAACCACACCCTTTTCTTTTCCCGCACAGATTATTGCATCAGCATCAGAGATAGAAAGTGCTATTGGTTTTTCAATAATCACATGACAACCAGAATTAATACAATCTATCGCTATTTCTGCATGTTTGCCTGACTCTGTAGCAATCGCAACCAATTCAGGTTTCTCTATATCAAGCAATTCATGATAATCCTCGTATACCTTTACTTTATCCAAATCAAATTTGATAATTTTATCCTCGGCATTTGCACGTACAATATCGCACAAAGCCACTATTTCCAAACCATTATTCTGTGCCGCAACAACATGGTTTGGAGAAATCCTTCCGCAACCGATCAATGCATATTTCATCTTTCTTTTCTCCTCGTGTTTCATATCACCTGATCAATTCATCTGTTATTCTGTATTTCTTTACCAGATACATTTCAACAAAACCGCTCTTACTTCCCAACTATATTTTCATGTTGCTGCTTCTCTTACGAAGCAGCAACATGTTAATGTCTTTTCAGACTTATTAAAGTTGAATTAATCATCTTATATTCTTTTCCACATTCACAGCATCTATATTCCTTATCAAGTCTGCATCCACATTTGCATACAAATCCAATCTGTCTATCAGGATTGCCCACAACTAGACTGTAATCCTTCACATCATGAGCAACAACCGTTCCCGCTCCAACCATGGAATATTTTCCTATGGTATGCCCACAGATTATCGTTGCATTTGCTCCTATTGTTGCACCCTTTTTTAAAACTGTTTCTTTAAATTCTTGCTTCCTACTGATAAAACTTCGTGGATTTATGACATTTGTGAACACACAGTTCGGACCGAGAAAAACATCATCTTCTATTACAACCCCTGTATAGATTGCAATGTTATTCTTAATCTTAACTCCCTTTCCAATTCTAACTCCCTTTTCGATGAACACATTAGCTCCAATATTACACATCTCACCGATGATCACATCGTCCTGAATAATGCAGTTCTGCCAAATGGATGTGCCTAAACCTATTTTCGCACTCAAATCTACACTTGCTGATTCATGTATTTTCACTTTTCTCATGGTTCCCACTTGTTAACTACGTTAATCACTCTATCAATCTCTTCCTGTGTCAGTTCCGGAAACATCGGCAACACCATGGAATGGTCAGCTACAAATTCAGCATTCGGCATATCTCCCTTTTTATAACCCAATTTTTTATAAACCGCTTGTAAGTGAAATGGAACCGGAAAATACACTCCACTGGTGATATCGTTTTCTTTTAAATAATCCCTCAGTTTGTCTCGCTTCTCTGTTAAGATTGTATACACATAATAGATATGGGAATTGTCTTTTGCTATAACCGGTTTCGCTATTGCAGGATTCGTTATTCTTTGATCATACTGTCTTGCTATCGCTCTCCTACGTTCATTCCAGCTATCCAAATATGGAAGTTTCACTCTCAGAATTTCTGCCTGGATGGCATCAAGCCTGGAATTATATCCGGCAACAAAGTTAAAGTATTTAGGAAGATTTCCATTGAAATTTATGGTTTCTTCTGATATTTCTATACCATTTTGAATACCATACGTATACAAACCATCCAAACCACTGCCATGTGCGCGAAATGCTCTGCACTGTCTATAGATGCTCTCATCATTGGTGACAATTATTCCACCATCCCCGGCACATCCTAGATTTTTTGTTGGAAAAAACGATACACACCCTGCATCACCAAGACTTCCTGCTTTTCTACCTTGGTATGTTGCGCCTGCTGCTTGAGCACAGTCCTCAACAATTTTCAATCCCTGCTTATCGGCAATTTGTTTAAAAGCATCCATATTTGCACACTGACCATAAAGATGAACCGGTATAATTGCTTTCGTCTTATCTGTAATCTTTCTCTCTGTATCTGCAGGATCAATGATGTACGTATCGCTTGTACAATCAGAAAACACTGGAGTTGCGCCAACTGAAGTAATGGCTTCTGCTGTTGCACTAAAGCTCATAGCTGTGGTAATAACTTCATCGCCTGGTTTTATTCCGCATGCCTTCAAGGACATGACAAGAGCGTCAGATCCATTTCCCACACCAACTGCATATTTCACACCGCAATAAGCTGCAAATTCTTTTTCAAATTCTTCGACAGCTTTACCAAGGATATACTGTCCTTTATGAAGAGCTTCTAATGCCGCTCTATCCAATTCATCATGAATTGAAGCATACTGCCTAGTCACATTCATTACTGGAATCATTTTGTTCTCTCTTTAATAGTTTTTTTGATGAAAAGTACTGCTGTACAATATCAATCTCTCCTAAATAAGTGATCATATAAACCTTGACTTTCACACAGCTAAATTGATACCATACCTATTTATAATGATGTTTTAATCAAAACAAGACCTCACGATCTCAATTATCCTCTCCTGCTCCCCCTCTGTCATCTTAATATCCGACGGCAGACAAAGCCCTCTCTCAAAACAATCCTTCGCCACATCGCACCGCACCCAGAACTCCTCCCGGTCAAATTCCGCATACTCCCTCTTAGACCCATCCAGCGTGATCTGATCAAATTCCCGAAATACCGGCTGCATACTCATCGGCTTATACACCGGCCTGCTCTCCACATTAAACGCTTCCAGCGCGTCATAGATCTCCATCGGCGATGCCGTCCCGTGCTGGTTCGTGTAGGTATACTCCCGCTCCGACCTGGTTTCCTGAAACTGAATATTGCTCTCGCAAGTCATACAGGACATCCAATAATTCGGCTCCGTCCCCTCGCCCACCGGGTTCATATACATGATATCCCCGTCCAGCTCCTCCAGATATCTCTCATAAATCGCCCGTTTCTTCGCGATATGTTCCTCCAGATGCCGGAACTGTCCAAGGATCAGCCCCGCAACGAGATCGCTCATCCGGCAGTCATCCCCCAGCTCCTCGTGCTGGCTCCATGGCGCCGCGGCTCTGGAATGGGATGCACGGCTTCTCGCCTTTTTAGCGCTGTAATCATCATCCGTAAGAAGCATCCCGCCAACAGACCCCGTAATGATCTTATCGCTGCCGAAGCTCAGGATTCCATAGTCGCCAAATGCCCCTGTCTGCTTTCCGCAAACCTTTGCTCCCAGAGATTCTGACGCGTCCTCAATGAGTAACGCGCCGTGGGCCTCGCAGATTTCCTGAATCCTTAGAATCTGTCCGGGAAATCCATACGCATGGTTCATCATAACGAGTTTCACGTCGGGATACCGCTGAAACGCGATCTCCAGCACTTCCGGGTCCATGGACCAGTCCTCGTCGGAAGCGTCTACAAATACGGGCTCTCCGCCCTCAAAGAGAATGGCATCCGCCATGGTGGGGGATGCAAAATCAGAGCAGAACACACGCTTTCCGTGCAATGCCCCTGCCTTTCCAAGACCGCCGGAAACGGAGATTGATGCGGTGCTGCCATAGATCCGTTCCGCGGCGAGCTTTACTGCCATGTGCATTGCCGCAGTGCCGGAGCTGAGTGCCGCCGCATGTTTTACACCAATGTATTCTGCCGCTTCTTTTTCCAGCCTGGCGATGTTTCTGCCTGCGAAACCCTCGTCAAATGCTTTGTCTATAAATGTCTTTTCCTCATTGTGCATGGTAGGCGACGCAAGCATGACCCGCCTCTCGAATTTTCCTTTATTCTTAAAAATGCCTTTGAATCTGGGCTGTTCCCTGATACACCTTGCCGCAATGTCTGTCATTTTCGCTCCTTTTCATTTCATATATGCACATAATAATGAAGGGGTTGCCGGAAATTCCCGCAGCCCCTTTACAAATTAATCTTATTCTATTCATCTGATGATCTTTCCTTTTCCCCTTTTGGGCATAGCTTCGCCATCCGTGCCATAAGCTTCCTTTTCCTCATTCATACAAAACCTTCTGATTTTTGGGCAGGCTTCGCCACCCGCAGGTTTGATGAATCCTTTCCGGAATCTCATCCCACGCTCCGATTGCGCGCTATGACCAGAATCAGGGGTGGGGTAACGTATACAGCGACTACCCGTCCGTCATCATCTTTTCAAATCAAAGCATTTTAAACTAACGCATGATTTTTCTCCTTTATTCTACTGACTCCTGATGAATCCATGGATGTCTGATCACATGATCCCCGCTCCGAAGAAACCTGTATGAAATGGTGCCCGAAAGGAACCTCTTATCTCTGCTTCTTCGCCCCCATCATCATATTCCGGAGGTTTTCCAGATTCACTTCTGTCCCGTCATGCAGGACCATGGGCGCGTCGCTGTCATCGGGGAACCAGTACCGTTTCGGCTTGAGTTCAAATCCCGCCCTTACGGCACGTCCGTTGATCTTGATGTCCAGATACGCTTTCCGGTCATGGGCGTTTACCCTGGCGATGCGGTTCTGGTATTCCTTCAGCGGCCCTTTCATGACAACATATTTCCCGCCTTCCCGGTATCCGTAGGACATTCGCAGAACGCCTTCTGTGGGAATCCGGAGCGCTGCCGCTGATTCTTCCCCATGGTTATTTTTGCATATCCCGGCTCTTTGCGTATCCTCTCTGCATGTACTGTCTTTTCCTTTCGCATCCCCGCCTGCTTCCTGATCCGTATCCTCATTTCCGCAGGCCAGCAGAAAATCTAAAAATGCCTTCTCATCTTCTTTCAGATCCATCCGGATATATTGGTATTCATTGACCTCATCCGCTCTCTCAGCGGCATCGCCGCCGGAAATCTTCTTTTCACTGATACGCAGCTCCTTGATGAAGGACGATACGTCCCTCCGGTGCTCTCCTATAAAATGATGGAGCTCCTCCGGTTCCATATCGGAACGGATAAATAGATATCCGGGGAAAAGCGCTCTGATCTCCGTTGCTTTTCTGTCGTGTCTCCACAGCTCGATGCAGGGATAAAATACCGTGCCCCTTCCTTCCGGAAGTTTTTTCTTAAGTACCGTTGTAACTTCCCATTGCTTTAATGTCTGCGTGTAGAGGACACAGTAATGGGAGGAATGGCGCTTGTCATTTTGCTTCATTGATCATCGTCCTAAATCATGGATTTTGCTCTTTTTTCTGCCGAGTCAGCTTACGTTTTGAATCGCAGATTACAACCATCTGCGAGAAAGCGTTGAAAAGCCCATGAAAACAGGATTCATGAAAAACAGACCGATTTATCAAACCACCTTATCACCTTAAAAATCACCTTATCAGTTCTATGCGTTGTCCTTAGATCAAATAAGACGGCATGGCTCACACGAAGGCCTAAAACGCCTCCTCCCAGCGGCGCGTTTCATGACTTTAAAGGGATTTGCTGAAACAGGATGCTTTTATGCGCATCCTCCCGGTCAATCAGCTTGATGATTGGTCGGGGTGTGACATGTAACCTTTGATACGTTTCTATCCGCGGGGCAAGAGCTGTGCAAGCTTGTCCATATTTTTCTGTTTCGTTTCCCGGGTCGGATGTACATAGCGGTCCATGGTGAGTCTCACGCTGGAATGGCCAAGGATTTCGCTTAAGGACTTCACATCAAAGCCAAGCTCAATGCATCTTGTGGCGAAGGTATGCCGGAGCGCATGGAAATTGGCATCCGCAATCCCGACTGCGTCAATGACCGCCTTGAAATGGCTCTCCATGATCCTGGGTTCGATAAACAGATTTTCATGCCTTGTCAGAAAATAGGTTCCGTCCGGTCCTTTCATTTCCGACAGCAGCTTGTACAGATTGGGCGGCAGCGGAATCCTCCGCATGGAGCTTCCGCTCTTGGGCATCGTAGTAATGACCTTCGTCCTGTGATCCGGATGATCCGGGGTCTGGATCCGCAGCATGGTCGCGTGGATATACAGCTCCCCCTCATCGAGAAGGACATCCTCCCAGCGGAGGGCGCAGAGCTCGCCGAGACGGATGCCGGTATAGAGGCAGAGCATGATTCCGATGAGGTCATTGTCCAGATCCATATTCTCATGAAGGTAATCCTCGATCATTTTCTGCTCATTTCTGCTGAATACACGGATGGGCCTGCCCTGGTTTTTGATGAAAATCCCGTTCAGGTTCGCCACTGGAACACGCCTGTAGTCCCGGGCATACTCCACGACGGTTTTAAGAACAGATACAACGCTCCTTGCGGTATTGCCGGACAGTCCTTTGCCGTTATTGCCGTCTGACGCGCAGAGCCTGGTTACAAAAGCATCCACGTCGTCTCTCGTGATATCCGTGACCAGCCGGTCTCCATAAGCCGGGAGCAGATGGAGGTTCAGGTTGTTGCGGTATCTGCATATGGTACTTTGCTTGAGATACGACTCTTTTTCCTTCATCCATTCGGAAGCCACGTTGGAAAACAGAAGCCGGTCCCCGCCGCCGGATTCCTTTTTCACAGAGTCCTCATATGCTTTCGCGGCCCTCTGCTTTTTCCGCAGCACGTCGTCGTAGCTGCTGCCGGAAATATAACCGTATCTGATTCTGCCGTTTACCCTGTCCTTGATGTATTTGCCTTCCCATTTGCCGTTCTTGCGCTGGTAAATGTTTTCACCTTGTCTGGCCATAATGATCCTCCTTTTCTTGATGTAAATTTATGATTTTGCAGTCTATATATTGAGATTGGAAAGCATCCGGATCAACAAAAGAAAAGCCTGCCGGCAGGGATATCACGCCGGCAGGGAAAAAATGGGTGTTGACAAATCTACCTGTTAGGTGTATTGTAACAGATGTCGAGATATGCTATAAAGCATTTTCGCAGATGGTTGTAATCTGCGAGAATTGTATCGTGTGATTGTACTCTCTAAAACATTTCATAATCTATAGATTCCTGCATAAACTTATTTACAGACCACTAAAATATAGATTAACTTCTGATATCAATTGCTGTATATTATTTTTAGTGGTTGTGCCGCGGATGCTTGTGGGGCCTGCGGCCGGAGGAGTCCATGCGTGGACTCCTTTTTTCAATCTTAATATGATTCGCCCGTCAAAATGTCCCATTTCCCTTGCCGGCTGATTTTCCGAATCATAATATTTCTCTGTGCATAGTTTATTTCCATCGGGTGCAGCTCCCGGTTTCTCCTCTGCGGAGAGTTTAAATATGAGCAGAATAAAATAGCTGTATGTTTCCCATGGAATAAAATAAGACCCACATACTTGACATTTCCGCAAGCACATGGGTCCACATATTTTTTACAACACTCTTTTATAGCCGCTATTCCACTTCCCGCAGCATCCGGTCCAGTCTCTCCCGCTTCTCCCTCGTAACGCCATACCCGGTAAACGGCGCCCAGGTCAGCTCCTCCAGGGTACACAGCTCCTTCTCAAATGGAATCCTGTCGAAATGATACTCTTGATCCAGAACCGCCCTGGTCTTCGGATTTTCCTGCAGCTCCTCCCAGGTAGAATCCAGACTGTAGGTCTTCCGGTACGGTGTGGTTGGCTCATAGCAGAACTCATAGCTTCCCGCCCCTGCAAGGAACACCACATTCTTCCCGTCCTGCCGGATCTCACCCATTGCTTCGTCCTGGCCGCAGCCTGCGCCTTCGCTCTGCCGGATCTCACCCACTGTTCCATCCTGGCCGCAGCCTGCGTCTCCTGCCTGAGCAACCTCCGCTTCGCCGCTCTGCCCGCCGGACACTTCTTTCCCCTGACAGCCGGACATATCCCCAGCCTGCTGCCGGATCACCTCCGCCGACGCGTCCGGAAGCACGATCTCCGCCTGAGTATCAAATGGCACCGTAAACCGGAACTTCAACTGCTTTCCGTCAATCTCCCACGCCGACTCGATGAGCCCCGACGCGGCCTGCAGCCTGGCCTCGGATTTTCCAATCTGGTAGTTCGGCATGGGCGCGATCCGAAATCTCTTAAATCCCGGATAGTCCTCACATGGATTGATCCCGGCCATATTGCGGAACATCCATTCCACAATGGATCCATAGGAATAATGGTTCAGCGAGTTCATCTCCGTTCCGCTGATCTTTCCGTCCGGCTCCACGGAATTCCACCGCTCCCAGATAGTGGTAGCGCCCATCAGCACCTCATACAGCCATCCCGGATACCCCTTCTCCAAGAGCAGGTGGTACGCCAGGTCGTTCATCCCATGTTCGGACAGCATCCGGCACAGGTACGGCGTTCCCACAAATCCCGTATCCAGGTGATAGAAATTCTTTTTCAGCCGGTTCAGAAGGCCTTTGCGCACCTTTTCATAGGCAAAATCCGGTGTCAGCCCCATGTACAGGACCACCACATAAGCCGTCGTGGTATCCACCGCCAGCTTGCCCGAAGGTGTAAAATATTCCCGGATAAAGGCATCATGGATCTCCCGCGCCAGCGTTTCATAGCTCTTCGCGTCCTCTTCCTTCCCCAGGATCTTCGCAGACTTTGCCACGATATTCGCAGAATAATAATAGTAGGCGGAGGCTACCAGGTTCGGGTCCGTCGCGCCGTAGACGCCGCCTGCGTAATTACCGTCCAGTGCCAGCCAGTCCGCGTAATGGGTTCCCGTCTGCCACAGCCGTTTCGCGCCGTCTCCGTCGTCCTCCCGCTTCATATAATCGACCCACGCCTTCATGCTGTCATACTGGCGGCGCAGGATATTCTTGTCGCCGTAATGCAGATACACATTCCAGGGAATGACCGTTGCCGCGTCCGCCCAGGCGGTGGAAGCGTCTCCCGGATAATTAGCGACCGGCACCACGTCCGGCACGCTGCCGTTCATCTTTACCTGCTCCGCATACAGATCCCGTCCGAATTTGGTGTAAAATGCACAGGTATCCATAAAGTAGCTGGCCGTACCGGAGAAGATCTGCGCGTCCCCGGTCCATCCGTACCGCTCGTCGCGCTGAGGACAGTCGGTGGGCACATCCACAAAATTCCCCTTCATGCCCCATTTCGCATTCAAGACCAGGCGGTTCACCAGCGGATCCGAGGTGGTGATCTCTCCCAGCTCTTCCATGTCCGAATGGATCACCAGCCCCCGGAAATCCTCCGGATCCGGTTCCCCTTCCCAACCTTCCACTTTCACGAAGCGGAACCCATAGAACGTAAAATACTGGCGCGCCCAGCGTTCCGTCCCGTCTGAGATATACGTATATTCCGCTTCTGCGGTACGCAGATTTTCATTGTAAAAATTCCCGTCCTGGAGGATCTCCCCGAACTGGAAATGCAGCTTCGTCCCGGCAGGCGCCTTGCAGCGGAAGGTCAGCCACCCCACCATGTTCTGCCCCAGGTCCAGGACCGTCTCTCCCACGGGCGTATGGATCACCTCCACAGGCTTGATCCGCTCATGCACGGTGATCGGCGGGGACAGCCTGGGAGACAGACGGTCATACCCCAATTCGATCAGCTCCGTGCCGAAGGTCTCGCTGACATCCAGCCCCGCGTCATACACCTCTCCGGAATAAATGCCGCTGTCCACGATCCGGCTTTTCCTTGACTTCCATCTCTCATCCGTGCCGAATACTTCCTCCGTGCCGTCCTCGTACCAGACACGGATCTCCGCCAATGCCGCCAGACGGTCGCCGTAATTCTCATATTTCACACGCATCCCGTAGCGGCCCTTGTACCAGCCGTCTCCCAGCAGCAGCTCCACACGGTTCTTTCCGGTTTTCAGACTCAGTTCATAGGTCTGGTACTGGATCCAGCTGTCATAATCGCAGAATCCCGGAAGGAGGCATTCGTCCCCCTGCTTCTCCCCGTTGACATAGAACTCATAGAGGCCCAAGCCCACCGCGTAGGCCCGTGCTCTGACCACTGGTTTTGCGATCTCAATCTCCTGCCAGACCGCCGCCTGGACCTGCTTCTCCAGCCTGGGGGTGATCCACTTCGCCTGCCAGGTGCCGGTCTGCCAGGTCACCGTTTTTGCCGTCTCAAACCACTGTACCTCGCTCCACGCGCAATCCCCCGTCTCATCCGTCACCCGGACCTTCCAGTAATATCGGGTCATAGGGGCCAAAGTGACCGGCAGCTCGAATCCCGTACTGACCACATGGTCACACTCCCCGCTGTCATACAGGATCTCAGAAAAGTCCTCCTTCAGAGAAACCTGCACCTGCGCGCTGGCCTGCTGCTTTCCCGCAGCCTCCGTCACCACATAGGAAATAGTGGGATTCGCCAGGTCATAGCCCAGCGGATTCGTCAGATGGTTGATTTTTAAATGTTCAATTTTCATAGCGAATTTCCTTCCTAACGATATATCGTTGTTTCATACGTTTACAGACCCGGCAGACACTCTGCCGGCCGCGGCACATTCCGTTTTTTATGTATTCCCGGGCTTCCTCTGCCCCACAGTCACCGCAAATCCCCCGCTGTCCGGTACATTTTCCATTTCAAAAACGCAGTCCTCAAAATACAGCAGCAGGCATCTGGCGTAGGTGTTCACGACACCCATGCCGCCGATCTCCATCTCCGCGGGCTTGACCCTCTCCAGAATATCCTTCCGCGCTTCCTCCAGCTTTCTCTGCAGCTCCAGAAGCTTTTCCTCCGAAACTCCGCAGCCGTTGTCCTCCACCCGGATAATCCAGCAGTCCGCCAGTACCCTTCCCGTTACGGAAATGTGCCTGCCGGTGTCCATGTTCTGAAACCCATGCTTCACGCAGTTTTCCACCAGCTGCTGCAGAGTCATCTTCGGGATGGTCTGCCGCCGGATCCCCCGGTCCACATCGATACTCACTTCCAGAGAATTTTCATGACGGGCCTTCAGCAGATAAAAATAACTGTCCAAGTATTCCAGCTCCTTCTCCACCGAGGCATACCGTTCCTTGTTGTTCGTGGAGTAGCGCAGCATGGTTCCCAGGGAGCCGCACATCTCACAGATGGTCTCGTCATTGTCCAGGATCGCGCGGGACGAGATCGTATTGAGCACATTGTAGATAAAATGCGGGTTCACCTGCGCCTGCAGCGTATCAAACTGTGCCTGCAGCTGCAGCTTCGCCGCCTTTTTCTCATTCTGCAGCGCCTCGTCCAGCCGCGTCATCATTGCCTGATAGGACCGGATCAGCTCCTGAAATTCATCCAGTGCCCCGGCCGCCTCCAGGTGCCGGTTATCCTGCAGGTTTTCGATATTCGTATGCTCCACCGTCTCCTGCAGGCGCTTGATGGGACGGGTCAGGATCCCTGCCCAGAAAATGATCATGGCCAGGCTGATGCCGAAGGTGGCCAGCGTCGCCGCAAAGGAGATGGAAAAAAGCTGCCCTCTTTCCTTGCCAAGCAGCACGTTCTCTTTATACGCCAGTACCGTCAGGTCAAACTCCGAAGAGGACGCTTTCGTATAGATCGAACCGTTTTCCGTCAGGATCTGATTCTCCTGCTGATCCCGAAGCCGTTCGCGGCCCTCCTCAGACAATTCCGTTCCGTAGTCTCCGTTGCTGGCGTAAAGGATCTCTCCTCCATTTACAATGAGTAGAAATTCAATATCCGGATCCGATGCTTCCAGCGATTCCAGGCTGTCCATCCGGTTCTCCACCTCCAGATAGCCCATTCCCTCTCCCCGCAGCGCTTTCATCATGGAATAGACCGGTACCTTGTCATTGGCGCTCCAGTAATCCGGATGGGAACTGATGATCACAGAATTTCCATCCGCCGCGTCCGCCCGCTCCAGGTAAGGGATCTCCTCCACCTCAAATTCCGAGATCAGGCGCTGCTTCGGCAAAATTCCCGCTCCCGTTGTGTAGGTGGCGCTGCTGGCCAGAAACGAGGATTGATTGAAGAACACGGTCCGGTGTGAATTTTTCATAATGTATTCCGTGGTCAGCCTGGTGCCCAGATTGGATTTCGCATCCAGCACATAGCGGTTCGGAATCTCCCCGTACTGATCCTCCGCCAGCCAGGTAATGCTTTCCAGCATGACGGTATCCGACAGGATGTATTTCATGATGGCGTCCATCCGGCTGAGTCGCTCATCCATCTGGGTCACATAGGATTTCGCAGTGACCCGGAGATTATTTTTCTGGCTGGTCATCTCATATTGAAGACTGATCCTGGCCACCGCAATGCCCAGGATCAGACTGACTAACAGTGCAACAGTGGTATATGCAAGCACTATCTTACTGCGAAATTTCATAATTGTTACCTTAACCTTTGACTGAGCCGGCCACCATGCCATCTACGATCTTCTTATTGAAGATGATGAACAGGATCAGCATCGGGAGCGTGATCACAATGATATCGGCAAACAGCAGATTGAAGCTGCTGGCCAGCTGTCCCTGATAGCTGTACAGCGTCAGCTGAACTGTCGTATTCTCGGAACCCGGCAGGAAATACAGCGGATTCGTAAAGTCGTTGAAGGTCTGCACGCCGACCAGGATGATGAGCGTCGCCTGGATGGGCTTGAGCAGCGGAAAGATCACCTTCCAGAAAATCTGCCATTTGCTGCAGCCGTCGATCCGGGCCGCTTCCTCCAGTTCCTTCGGGATGGAGGCCATATACCCCCGGTACAGCATGATCGCAAACGGCGTCTGCAGAGCGATCTCGATCATCACCATAGAGAACATGGTCTTGTAAATGTGCATGCTCTGCAGCAGATGGATCGTAGGCAGGATCGCCGCCGGGATCATCAGTCCCAGCATGATCATGGCCTGGATGCCGGTCATCAGTTTGTCGCGTCTCCTCTGGATCACATAAGCCGCCATGGCTGCGGTCACCAGAAGTCCCAGCACGGTGAAAAATGTCAAGATCCCGCTGTTCTTGAATGCGGTCACCAACTGGTAGTTCCCATGCTTGAACACTTCGATATAATTTTCAAAATGGAGCTCGCTGGGCCAGCTGATGGACAGCTTGTTGGCCTCTGCCTTTGATTTCAGGGACTGCACCAGCATAAAATAAAACGGGACCAGGAAGATGACGCAGGTCACCAGCACGCCCAGGATATCTCCCAGGAGAAGAAGTCTTTTTTTCTTTTTCATCCCTGGATCGCCTCCTCTCTCTTATTCAGGAAATGCTGCAGCGGGAATGCGATCACGGAGATCAGGATCAGCATGACCACGTTGCCTGCCGTAGAAAGTCCATAGAATCCGGCCGCGTACTGCTTGTAAATGACGGATGCCAGTACGTCCGTGGAAAATCCGGGGCCGCCGCCTGTCATCGCCCAGATCAGGTCGAAGGAACGCAAGCCTCCGATCAGGGAGAGGATGATGATAGAATTCTGGGAAGGCGCCACCAGAGGAAGGGTGATGTGCTTCAGCTGCTGCCATCCTGTCGCCCCGTCGATGGAGGCCGCCTCATAATAGGTCTTGTCAATGGACTGGATCCCCGCGATATAAATGACGACAGAAATGGAAAGTCCCTTCCACACGTCCGTCAGGATGATGCTCAGAAGCGCGGTCTTGGGATCCCCCAGGAAATCAATGGGCGTCCCGCCCAATGCCTGGATCGGCATGTTTAAGAGTCCCTTGGTGGGATGCATCATATAGGAAAAGGCAAGGCCCACCGCCATCATGGACACCAGGTTCGGGAAAAATACGGCCGAACGGATGAAGCCCTTTGTCTTGATCTTGCTGGTCAAGAAAATGGCGATAAAAAACGCGAGAATAACTTTTAATGCGCTGGTCCCGAACGCATAGATCAGGGTATGTACGACTGAGGAGCTCATGGAATGTTCGGAAAAGAAAAGCTTATAGTTGTCAAGTCCGCAGAATTTCGCGGTCTCAAAGTTCCATACGGTCAGGCTGTAGTACAGGGAAGATACGATCGGCCACAGGAAAAAGACCACGAAAATGATCAGGGACGGAAGGACAAACCAGACGGGGTACATGCTCCGTTCTTTTTTTGTCTTCATAGTAAACCTCCTTATATGAATGGCCGCCCGGCACATCCAGGCGGCCACACTTTTTTCTCTCAGACTATCCGGTTTTATTCCCAATCGTAGCCAAGCTGTACAGCGGACTTCTTGCAGTCGTCGTCATACATCGCAGCCGCTTCCTCCCCGGACATCTGTCCAAGGCCTACTGCCGTGGTCATCTGCTCGCAGGTGGTTCCTTTGATCGGAGACTGGTATTCCAATGCCGGAACGGTCTTTCCGTCGTCAAAATATTTCTGCATGTCTACGCGTACCGCGCTGCATACGGAATCCGGCAGCTCATAGCCCTTGATACAGGACGGCCCATTTGCTCCGTAGGTTCCGAAATACAGATCCAGCGCTTCCTCGGAATAGTAGAACTCGAAGAATGCCTTGATCGCGTCCACATTCTCGGTATCTTTGTTTACATACCAGCTCATCGGCTCCCAAACAGTCAGGCCGTGATCGTCCGCATCGTCTCCGGGAACCCCGAATACGCCGATATCGTCCGGATCTTCTACATTTTCCAGGATCAGCGGAAGCTGCTGGGTCAGAATGAACCAGTGGGTCGCTTCGCCTGTCGCGATGGCAAAGTTTCCGTCTGTAACCGTTGCCGCAGATTTGTCAGCGTTCAGATAATCTACCAGATCTTCGTACTTGGTCCAGCTTCTGGTTGCCTCGGGAACGTCCGCGTATTTTGCTTTTCCTTCTGTGTAGTCATCTGCGAAAGTCGGGTTGGCCGCCGCGATGTTGTAGTAGTCGCCCAGGAACAGTACCTGTGTTGCCCAGGTCTCGCCGCCGGTGAAGTATACCGGAGTCTTGCCCGCGTCTGCCAGAGTCTTGCAGTTGTCTACAAATTCATCCCAGGTGTGGGGAACTTCCAGCTTCAGTTCTTCATAGTCCGGCTTGTAATAGATTACCGCGCCTGCCTGTGTGGAGGACTGGGGAGCGCCGTATACCGCGCCGTCAATGGTAACAGAGCTTAAGAACGCGTCGTCAAATTTGTCCACAATCTCCCAGTCGGAAATGTCCATGAAGCCCCGGGACGGGTTCAGGTCATACAGCTTGGAGCCGGAATTGTAAGCCATAAAGTCCGGAAGGTCGCCGGATGCCATCCTGGTCTTGATGATGTTGTCTCCCTCGGATCCGCCCGGGTTGACTTCTACTTCGAATTCCATACCCAGCTTCTCGGTAGCCGCTTCCATAACCGCCTGCGTGCCCGGGTTGTTCTCTGCGTTGCCTGCCCACCATTTCAGGGTAACTCCTGCGTAGGGCTTATCTCCGCTGTCTCCGGAGCTCTCGTCGGAGCCTGCGTCCTCTGCTGCCGGAGTTCCCTCGCCGGAGCCGGATCCGCCGCCGTCAGATCCGCCGCACCCGGTCAGAGCCAGGCCCAGTGTCATCGTACCCGCAAGAATCAGTGACAAAACTTTCTTCTTCATAAATTGAATCCTCCTTGTTCGTTTTCTTGTTTCAACATGGGTTTATTTTACCCGCTGAACTTCGAAAAGTACATGGAGGATTCAAAACAATGCTCTTGAAAAATCGAAACACTTTTATCTGCCGCGCGGCAGACGGTCTTCCCCTGCTGTCTCTTGGAAACAATCGTCCGGCGCCCTGACAGGTCATTCTACTTAATATAGTCCGCCGGACTCTTCCCCGTATAGGAATGGAAGATCCTGCTGAAATAAAACTGGTCCCGGTAGCCCACCATCTCCGCGATATCCTTCACAAAGAGCTCGCTGTTCTCTTCCATGAGCTCTTTTGCCCGCTCCATGCGGATCCCGGTCAGATACTGGTTGTAGGACTGCCTGGTGTACTTGCGGAACAGCTTGCTCATGTACGCCTGGGAGATGGCAAACAGGTTGGAGATGGCCTGGAGGGAGAGTGGTTCGGAAATGTGGCCGCTTAAGTAGACCTTGATCTTTTCAAAAAATTCCGGGGAGTCTACCTTTATGTTTTCCTTCTCCTTTTCTGTCAGCTGATGGATCGGCGTGTACAGATTCTGCCGCAGCATCTCCATGCTTGTGGAATAGTAAAAGGCATCCTCAAACTGGTACTCGCTCTCGATCAGGGATTCCTCGCTCTTGGTCTGCATGCGGATGAAGTTCAGTGTCCGCCTGGCCGCCTGCTCCAGCCAGATCTGCGGCCGCTTCTCCTCCTCCCACCTGGAAAATGCTTTCCCAATGCATTTCTGGATCTGATCGTATCTGCCGGTCTTGGCATACTGCTCCATCTCCTGCAGGATGCCGGAAAGCTCTGACGTATCCGGAGAGGGAACCCTTTCCATCAGGAGCCGCTTTTGATCCAGGTCCACCACCTGGGAAAGCCCCACCGTGCTGAGCGTATTCAGCCAGTAGTACAGATCCCGGATTTTTTCAGAGATCTCCGGTCCGGAAAATGCCTCCCCATAATAGAGAAGGGTGGTATAAGACCCTTCCGTCTTCTGCCGGCGCTCAACCCTGGTCATGTAGTCGATCAGGGGCTGCGCCCCCAATACCTCTTTCGGGATCAGAAACAGCTCTTCCATGTTATCCCGCCCAAAGACCATGTAGGCTTCGTCAATGGTGCCGTACAGCTCCGGCTCCCTGGCCGGGGAATACCTTCTCGGAAGTCCGTTTTCCCGCAGGAGCGCCGCGTAAAACTCTTTATATGGAAAGAACGCCTGAATCTCTTCCAGGGAAATGCTCTCCCCCACGCAGATCTTCCGGAAGATCCCGACCCGCCTGTCATAATAAAACTTCCTCAGCTTTTCTTCCACATTTTTCATGGCGCGCAGCATCTGGGAAGGAACAATGGGCTTGGTCAGGTAATCCAGCACCCCGCCCCGGAAGGCGTCCCTGGCATACTCAAAATCCTGGTAGCCGCTGATAATGCAGAAGCACAGGTCCGGCCGCATCCCGCTGGCCTCCCGGACCAGCTCCAGACCGTTTTTCACCGGCATCTCCACGTCCGTCAGCACCAGATCCGGGGACGTCTTCTTGATCAGCTCCAGCGCCTCGCTCCCGTTCCCAGCAGTGCCCACCACCTCAAATTCCGGGCATTGATTTTCTATGATGCAGCAAATGGCCTTGACTGCCATGACTTCGTCGTCTACAACGATGACTTTATATTGGTTTCCGTTTGGTTTCATTGTGCCGCTCCTCCCTGACATGACGCGGAAAGCCCGCCGCAGGCAGCCTTTCCGCATATGTTGATATGAATAGCACCCGCATTGCCGCCGGGTGCTATTCAAAGTCTTTCAATATATCCTTTTTCTTTTCACTATACATTACTCCATAATTTTATGCAATATTTTTGTGAAAACTTTGTGATGCACAAAGTTTGCCTGAATACCAACTTTTATGTGCATCCTCCTGGCCAATCAGCGTGGTGATTGGTCAGGAGGTGACATATAACGATTGCCTGCACGCTTTCCCTATGCTACAATAACATTACAGCTGCCATAAAAAAAGACACCAACATCATTTCACCCGGGAGGGAGCCTTATGCCAAAAAGATTTAATATCACCGGAGTCTGCATACCAGAGCTGCATTATATGGTAAATATTGAAAAACGCATTGACCGGATTGTCCGGGATTATATCACGAACGGAAGCTATTTCACGATCAACCGTGCCCGTCAGTTTGGGAAAACGACCACTCTGTATCTCCTGGAAAAACGTCTGAAAGAGCAGTACACGGTGATCCGTCTCAGCTTTGAAGCGGCAGACGAATTGTTTCGTTCTATGGATATCTTTGCCAGGGGGCTCATCCGCAATATCAGACGGGAATTGAAGCTGCAGGGAGCTGCTCCTGCGCTCATAGATGCCTGGTCCCAGCCTGTTTCCTCTGAGTTTCCTTTTCATGATCTGAGCGACCGTATCACAGATTTATGTACATCCAATGCGAAAAAGATCATTCTCATGATCGATGAAGTGGATAAAAGCTCTGATAATCAGATTTTTTTATCTTTCCTTGGTCTGCTTCGAAATAAATATCTGGATCAGCAGCAGCAAAGAGACGCCACATTTCACTCTGTCATACTCGCAGGAGTCTATGATGTCAAAAATCTGAAGCTTAAGCTCCATCCGGGGGATGAGTCAAAATATAACAGCCCCTGGAATGTAGCCGCTGACTTTACGATGGATCTGAGCTTCCGGCCGGATGACATTGCCGGAATGCTTGCCGCATATGAGAATGACTGTCATACCGGCATGGATATCCCTGCTTTTGCCCAATGGCTCTATGATTATACGGACGGATATCCTTATATGGTATCTCGTCTCTGTATGCTGATCGATGAACAGGTCGCCGGCAGTGACGATTTTCCTCTGCAGAAGGATGCCTGGACGAAGGAAGGATTTCTGAAAGCAGTCCGAATCTTTTTGCAGGACTCCAATACACTTTTTGATGATGTGGTGAAGACATTGGAGCAATATCCGCTGCTGAAAGACCGCATGAAGGATATCCTGTTCCGTGGAACCCGGTATTCCTTTGAAAACAGCAGCCCGATCATCAATATGGGGGTCATGTTCGGATTCCTGAAAAATATGGATGGTTCTGTGGCAATTGCGAACCGGATTTTTGAGACAAAGCTGTACAACCTGTTTCTCTCAGAGGATGAGTTGGCCTCTGCCTCCCTGCCGGAAAGCTGGGACGGCAAAAACCAGTTTATTGTACATGGAATGCTCCAGATGAAGCTCGTCATGGAAAAGTTTTTTGAATATTTTGTGGAAATCTGCGGAAATGCCGATGAAAAATTCATTGAAAACGAGGGCCGCCGGATTTTTCTCATGTATCTCCGTCCGATTATCAACGGCGCCGGAAATTACTATATCGAAGCCCAGACCCGCGACCGGACGCGGACAGACGTCATCGTAGACTACAGGGGACAGCGCTTCATCGTTGAACTCAAGCTATGGCGGGGAAACGCTTATCACAAGCGCGGGGAGCGGCAGCTTCTTTCTTATCTGGATTACTATAATGAGGATACCGGGTATCTTCTGAGTTTTAATTTTAATAAGAAAAAGCAGACCGGTATGCATGAAATTTTGCTGGATGGGAAGAAGATTCTGGAAGTGGTCGTGTGATTCCAGCTTATTTTCACAAAATCCTGCTCGAAATAGGTCTGTCGGAAAATCACTGTATACCTGCAATATGCTGCTGTGATTCATCGAATCTCAAAACAATATATTGCAGATAAACCGTATGTTCCGACAGCCTCTTTCATTTACCTATGGAACATATTTTATAAATACTTCAAGGCTGTTCTGCCTCCATTTCGCATTCTTCCAGCACTTCTATTTTACAGCTGTGCTTTTTACTCCCTTTATCATATGCAATCCCGACTCCAAGGATCCGTCCCTGATACATCCGCTTTTCCGCCAGTTTTCCCTGGAAACGCAGCAGATATCTTCGGTTTTTGATCTGCTGGATCGCCTCCTCAGGGGTGTCGTTAACCTTCAGCTCCAGAATGATCCCATCCGCCTTCTTATCCTTTGGATAGAATATAAAATCCACATAACCGATCCCTGCTTTATCCTCCCGTTCAATCCGATAGGAATCCCTTTCCGAAAGATAAACCAGATTCACCACGGCTGTCAGATCTGTTTCATTGCTGTAGCTGAGCAGCGGAATCTCCGTATTGTGCGCATATTCCAAAATAGACAGCATCGTATCCGTATCCCCTGAAATGGTTGCCGCAAGCATCCGGTCTGATTCTTTCGCAAGGCGGTACACGTATCCCAGAGACGGCTCTTTTAACAGCATTTCCTCAAATTGATCCATCAGTTCCTTATTCGGGATAAATATCTTCCCCTGTTCGCTGCTCAAAAAACCATAGACCACCATCGCGGAAAATATTTCTTCCTTTGTAGTCAGGCTCATGGATGAGGCCGCATATTCCCGGATCTTTGCCCGAACCGGCACTCCGGATACCATCAGTGCAAGCGCGTCCCTCACATCGTCCACATTTTTCTCGACATAGTAAAATAAAAGGGCTGGTCCTTTAACAGACTGCTCAGGAAGGCGATATACTCTTTCTTGCCCTGATCCGTCGCAAAACTTCTGTGGAAAATGAAATCCCATTCATCCAGCACAAAGATAAATTTGACCTCTTCCTCCAGTTCATAAATATTATTGAACGCATCCCAAAGCGCATCCTTTTTATCAATGCACGCATCCGGGTAGGCGCGCGTCAAATCTGCCAGAAGCCTTTTCTGAATCCTGGAAATATACTGTTCGTAAGTCCTGCATCCTCCGGGCATCTCGTTAAACGTAATATAGATCACATTATGCTGGTTCAGATGCTCTTCAAACTGCTCACAGGCCCGAATCTCCAATCCGTCAAAAATTTTATGGCCATCATACCCTTTGCCGAAATAAGCGGCTATCATATTTGCCGCAACGGTCTTTCCAAAACGGCGGGGTCTTGTAATGCAGATATACTTGTTTCCCTGGCCTGCCAGGAGTCCGTTTTCACTGCCTGTCCGCTTTCCGGGTCCAACGATCGGGATCAGTTCTTCCAGAAGCCCGGTTTTATCTACGAAATACACGGAGTTCACTGTTTCCTGAAAATTGTTCTGCGGTTTCCTGCGTTTAAATAAATTCCCATCCTGCCATCCCCTTCCGTTACTGACATTGCATCAAAATATTCTGAGCGGCAGATTTATTCGGTTCTCAGTATGTCTATTCCGCTCTCCGCAGGATATCATACCTCTCGGCCTTCCCTTCCAGATCCACATACACGATCTGCTTCGCATGGGGGGCGCTCTCCTGCTCCTCCCCGTCCTCATTGATGATTCGGCCCACCCGGACCTCCACGTTCCTGCCGTCCGGCTTCATGATCTCGATCCGTTCTCCCACGGAAAACTTATTCCTCTGCTCGATCCGGTACAGCCCGTCCCGCGTTTCCCCCACAGTTCCCAGATAGGTGTACTCCTTCACATACGTACTCTCATCGTAGATCTGGGTATTCTCATCCGGCCTTCCGAAGAAAAATCCAGTGGTAAACTGCCGGTAGGTGCAGTTCGAGATCTGCTCCTGATACCAGGGCATCTGTTCCTGATATGTTTCCGGGCTTTCCCGGTAATCATCCAGCGCCTTCCGGTAGGTCCGGGCCACCGTAGCCACATACAGCGCCGTTTTCATGCGCCCCTCGATCTTTAAGCTGTCCATCCCCGCTTCCACCAGCTCCGGGATATGTCCGATCATACACAGGTCCTTCGAGTTAAATATATAAGTCCCCCGGTCATTCTCATAGACCGGCAGATATTCTCCCGGCCTGGACTCCTCCACCACCGCGTATTTCCAGCGGCATGGATGGGTGCAGGCCCCCTGGTTGGCGTCCCGCCCTGTAAAATAATTACTCAGCAGGCATCTTCCGGAATAGGAAATGCACATGGATCCGTGGATAAACACCTCGATCTCCAGCTCTTCTGGAATCCTCCCGCGCAGCTCCCTCAATTCCTCCAGGGAAAGCTCCCGCGCCGCCACCACCCGGCTGGCCCCCTGCCGGTGCCAGAAGCGGTACGTTCCGTAGTTCGTGTTATTGGCCTGGGTGCTGATATGCCGCTCGATCTCCGGGCAGACCTCCATGGCAATGTCATAGACCCCCGGGTCCGCAATGATCAGAGCATCCGGCCGCAGCTCCTTCAATTCCAGAAAATATTCCCGCGCCCCGTCCAGATCCCGGTTGTGCGCCAGAATATTGGCCGTTACATATACCTTGACACCGCGGGCATGCGCAAAGGCAATTCCCTCTTTCATATCCTCCATCGAGAAATTTTTCGCTTTCGCACGCAACCCAAAAGTTTCTCCGCCGATATAAACCGCATCCGCACCGAATATCACTGCCGTCTTCAAGACCTCCAGGCTGGCCGCCGGGATCAATAATTCCGGATAATCTCTCATGTCATAATTCCTTTCCCATACACCTCTTGCAACTGTTCAAACCAGCAGACCGCAGACCCATGTGCCGCTCAGACGATCCGCTGCTACTATCATTTTCTGCTTCTCGCTGTTCTGAATCGTTGCTTCATTTTCTCCTGCTGTTCTGAATCGCTGCTTCATTTTCATACACTTCTGTCAGCGGTCCCCGCCTTCACGCTTACCGCCATGCCGTCCCCGAGCGGCAGGATGGAGGTCACAAGCTTCCCATTGTGCTTGATCTCATACAGGTATTCCCGCATCCGGGCATGGATCGTCCGGTCCCGCCGTTCCACCGCAAACCGGGACTCGAACACGTCCCCGCCCTGCAGCACGTTGTCCGACACCAGAACTCCGCCTTCCCTGAGGAGCCGGAGCACCTCCGGCAGATAATGGATATACTGCGCCTTCGCCGCATCCATAAACACAAAATCAAACTTCCCTTCCAGCCTCTTAAGCACCTCCAGAGCATCCCCTTCCATCAGGGTGATCTGCTGCTCCCTCCCCGCGCGGCGGAAGTTTTCTCTGGCCGCAAGGATCCGCTTTTCATAATTTTCGATCGTTACAAATCGGCAGCCCTCCGGCGCGTATTCACACATCAGCAATGCGGAAAAGCCTGCTCCCGTTCCGATTTCGAGAACTTTTTCAGGTCTTTGTAAACTTATCAGTGTCTTTAAAAAACTTTGTGTTTCTTTGCGGATGATTGGAACCCCCTCTTCCAGAGCTTCCCTCTCGATCTCCTCCAGCATCGGACACTCCTCCGTCTCCAGAGACCGGATATACGTAACCACTCTCTCCTCTGTGATCATCTTCCCATCCCCCTTTCCTGAAAAACCCATACCAATGGTCGAAAATTTCCACCTGTACGGTTGCTTATCCAAGCTCTCAGTTTATTGCGATAAATTGCATAAAACTGAGATTCCGGATTGCAGCCGTAAAGGCGGAAAAAGTTCAGACAGACCGATATCCGGCCTGCCTGAATCCATTTCTTCCATATCCTTTTTACACATCCATAATGATCGGAATGATCATCGGCCGTCTCTTCGTCTTCTTCCAGATAAAATCATTCATGGTATCCCGGATGGATGTCTTGATCTTGTTCCAGTCTGTCCTCCGGCCTGCCAGACATTTATCCAGGCTGTCGGAGATGGCGTGTCTCGCTTCCTCCATCAGCCCTTCCGACTCCCGCACATACACGAATCCGCGGGACACGATATCAGGACCTGCCAATAAACGGTTGCTTCCCCGCTCCAGGGTGAGCACTACGATGATAATGCCGTCCTCTGCCAGATGCTGTCTGTCGCGGAGAACGATATTTCCTACGTCTCCGACGCCCAGACCGTCTACCAGGATCGCGCCCGTATGCACCTTGTCCACGACCTTCGCCGATTCACTGGTCAGCTCCAGCACATCGCCGGACTGGATGATAAAGATATTCTCCTTCGGAATCCCCAGGGAGCGCGCCACCTCCGAATTGGCCTTTAAGTGGCGGTATTCCCCATGTACCGGGATGGCATACTTCGGCTTCACCAGAGAGTAGATCAGCTTCAATTCCTCCTGGCAGGCATGTCCGGACACATGCGCCTCCTGGAAGATCACATTGGCTCCCTTTGCAGACAGCTCATTGATCACGCGGGAAACAGACTTTTCATTTCCCGGGATCGGATTGGAGCTGAAAATGATCGTGTCCGTAGGCTGGATCGTCACCTTACGGTGCACATCTGCCGCCATACGGGACAGCGCCGCCATGGATTCCCCCTGGCTTCCTGTGGTGATCAATACCATCTTTTCCGGTGGATAGTTGCGCATCTCGTCAATCTCGATCAGCGTATTTTCCGGCACATTCAGATATCCCAGCTCAGACGCGGTGGAAATGATATTCACCATACTCCGTCCTTCCACGACCACCTTCCGTCCATACTTATATGCAGAATTGATGATCTGCTGTACACGGTCCACATTGGACGCGAACGTGGCGATGATGAGCCTGCTGTTCTGATGCTCCGCGAAAATATGGTCAAAGGTAATTCCTACTGTCCGTTCCGACTGGGTAAATCCCTTCCGCTCCGCGTTCGTGCTGTCTGACATCAGCGCCAGCACGCCTTTTTTTCCGATCTCCGCAAAGCGCTGCAGGTCAATGGCATCTCCGAATACCGGTGTATAATCCACCTTAAAGTCGCCCGTATGCACCACGATCCCTGCCGGAGAATACAGCGCCAGCGCCGACGCGTCCTGGATGCTGTGATTCGTCTTAATAAACTCAATGCGGAACTGCCCCAGATTGATGGACTGTCCGTGATGGACGACCCTTCTTCTTGTCGTCCGCAGCAGATTATGCTCCTTTAACTTATTCTCTATGATTCCCATAGTCAACTTCGTCGTATAGATTGGAAGGTTCATCTCCTTCAAAATATACGGAAGCGCGCCGATATGATCCTCATGTCCATGAGTGATCACAAATCCCTTCACTTTCTCAATATGATCCTTCAGATAACTGACATCCGGTATCACCAGATCAATCCCCAGCATATCATCCTCGGGAAAGGCCAGACCGCAGTCCACCACAATAATACTGTCTTCATACTCAAAGGCAGTAATATTCATTCCGATCTGCTCCAGCCCTCCAAGAGGAATGATACGCAGCTTTCCAATATTCTCTTTTTTCAAAAACACACCTCCATCTTTATATTATGTATCATGTATTTATATCACATTGTAATATCCGTATTCTCCAGCAGTTCCTCAAACACGCCGGAAACAGCCTTCAATTCCGTGTCTTCTTCTACGATCTCATAAATACAGTCTCCGTCTTCCCCATTGCCGGACTCCCGCAGGATCAGACATTCCGCGTCGCCCTCCTCGGAATCCGTCACAAGGATATATGTAGAACCGTTGATCTTCGTCTGCTCCAATACAAAAAATTCAACCGCTTCATCCGTATCATCGAAAGTAAATTCAATCTTTTCCATTCCGCTTCCCCTTACTGCCGTAACTCCAATACTGATTCCAGTTCGCGCCCTGGCCGATAATCCGCAGGTGCGTCATCTGTTCACTCCCTCACCGATGTCTCCGCGGATGCATCTCCTGTCCGCAGAGAATCCAGGTATCCCTGCAGGATAAAGACCGCCGCGATCTTATCGATGTACTTCTTCCTGTCCTCCCGCCGGACCTGGCTCTCGATCAGCGTCCGTTCGGCAGCCACGGTCGTCAGACGCTCGTCCCACATGACCACCTCCAGGCCGGTCCGCCGCATGAGCATTTTCTGAAACTCCAGAGACTTCTCCGCCCGTTCCCCGATATCATGATTCATGTGCCTGGGCAGCCCCAGTACGATCCTGCCCACCTCATATTCCCGGATCAGCTCCTCCAGCCTTGCGCAGGTCCGTCTGAGCTTGTTCTCCTCTTTTCGTTCAATCGTCTCAATCCCCTGGGCAGTCAGAAGCAAGGCATCGCTGATCGCAACACCTACTGTCTTCTCCCCATAGTCCAATCCCATGATCCTCATAACAGATTATGCCCAGGAATTGTGCTCGATATACGCTTTTAACAATTCTTCCACCAATTCGTCCCGCTCCACCTTCATAACCAGGCTTCTTGCTCCGTTATAGCTGGTAATATATGTCGGATCGCCGGACATCACATACCCCACGATCTGATTCACTGGATTATATCCCTTTTCCTTCAATGCCTTGAACACGATCTCCAGAATGTCCTTCGCTGAGATCTGCGGTCCCGGCTCCACCTGAAAGAATTGGGTATTACTTAAATCGCTCATGTTTTTTCCCTCCATTTCACTTCTGTTCTTTCTGTCAGTCTCGAAACAAAACACTCAGCAACGCCGTACTTTTCACTTTGATTCCACTGCCGCCTGAGCAAAAGACGTCCACAGTCACTGACACTTCCTGCTGCCTATTGTAGTTTCAATCCTCCATGAGGACATATTTCAAACACACTCTATCTACTATTCTAATATAAACCCATCCAAAATTCAATGAATAATTTGTAAATCCTCATTTATCCGGATTTTTCTAATCTGATTCTGCAGATTTTCCTCTGCTTCCAGCGCAATCTTCAGATATTCCCGGGTGTGGCCCACCTGATATTCCCTGCCGCCCTCGGTCATGCCTTCCTCCACCAGAACTTCCACTTCCTTTCCCAGAAAGCTCCTCTCATACGCCGCCTGCTTCCTCTTCCCCAGTTCGATCATCCTCCGGCTTCGTTCCGCCTTCACAGGCTCCGGCACCTGGTCCGGCATGGCGGCAGCCCTGGTCCCCTCTCTCCTGGAATATTTGAAAATGTGAGTCTCATAAAAATCAACCTGATCCACAAATTCCATGGAAGCGGCAAATTCCTCCTCCGTCTCCCCCGGAAAACCTACAATAATATCCGTGGTCAGTGCCGGATTCCGGAAATATTTCCGCAGAAGGGCGCATTTTTCCAAATACTCCGCCGTCGTATAGCGCCGGTTCATCCGTTTCAGAGTCGCGTCGCAGCCACTCTGCAGCGACAGATGGAAATGCGGACACAGCTTCACAAGCCCAGCCGCCGTCCGGACAAATTCCTCCGTAATGATCCGGGGCTCCAGGGAACCCAGCCGGATCCGCAGGATCCCGTCCACCTCGTGGACCGCCCGGATCAGAGCCAGAAGGTCCGTTCCTTCCTGTCCCGCAGGGAAATGTTCCTCCCTGTTTAAGATTTCCCCGGACGCTTCCGAGCCTTCGTGATTGGGAGCCTTTTCCCGGAAGTCCGCCCCGTAGGAGCTCAGATGGATCCCGGTCAGCACCACTTCCCGGTAGCCGTTTCGGGCCAGCTCCCGCACCTCTTCCACGACGCTCTTCAGGCTCCGGCTTCGCACCCGCCCCCGGGCAAAAGGAATGACGCAGTAGGAGCAGAACTGGTTGCACCCGTCCTGCACCTTGATATAAGCCCGGGTATGCTCCCCCGGTTTTGTCAGATGGAGCTCCTCATATTCGCCGGTATGGTTGATATCGATCACCCGGCTCATCTGCCCGTCTTCCTCTGCGCCGTCCCGCAGATATTCTTCCAGGATCCGCGCCAGGTCTTTCTTCCGGTTATTCCCGATCACAATATCCACCGAAGGATCCATCGCGAGATGCCCCTCCTCCCGGGCCTGCACGTAGCATCCCGCCGCGACCACCACCGCGTCCGGATTCATTTTCCTGGCGCGGCGCAGCATCTGTCTGGACTTCCTGTCCGCAATATTAGTCACGGTACAGGTATTGATGATATAAACATCCGCCCGCTCCTGAAAAGGCACAATCTCATATCCCGCCCCCTCCAGCAGCTCCTGCATCGCCGCCGTCTCATATGCATTTACCTTACATCCCAGATTATGCAATGCCGCTTTTCTCATAGCTTCCCCCGAATTTTATATAGTAGCTGATTTTTACATGCCGTGAATAGTAGTTACAGGTCACACCTTGACCAGGCGTGCCCTGTAACTCAGGCCGTCATTTTAAATTGCCTACGGCAATGGACGGCCTGAATACCAGCTCTTA
>Ga0073906_1001678_pt1 | contig 32622 bp, 23 predicted proteins | sample Inofromicrocosms_FD_65485 | JGI IMG/M metagenome (GOLD analysis project Ga0073906, IMG submission 65485) | Mouse cecum microbial communities from Vienna, Austria - Inoculum for glucosamine and mucus D2O microcosms | ecosystem: Host-associated > Mammals > Digestive system > Large intestine >...
TATTTGACTTTACCAAATAAAATTGCCGCTAATTTCTATAAAATCAGCAGGTTAAATTTACTTATAACGGTGATGTCTATTCCACATTATCGCCTTAGCGTGTCCGCTGAATAGTTACCGCAGTCGGAGTCTAATGTTAAAAAAATATAATTAGACGGAGCGGTTTGGACTATCCTCGGCGAAAATTACTTACTTTGCAGACTGTCTGGGGCATTCCGGACAACGCTGTTTACTGAGATTATTAATTTTTAGGATTATTTACTCACAATCTCTTACCACTGAGATGGTTTCAGTTCTGTAGTCGGAACACGTTGCCACACCATGAAAAACGTATTCCACACATCCTATTACCTACGCCGTTACGGAGCGCGATGCGCCACCGCGCATAACCGTACCCATACACCGAATATCTAAATCAAATTCAAATAATAGTTAACTAACTAAATCCTTGCATGAAGAACATTTGTTTTCAAATGACGCGGAAGGCATTCCTTGCGGTAGTGATGCTGCTGATGGCTGCCATGCCGGCTTTAGCGCAAAAAATCACGGTGAAAGGTACCGTGTACGACCCCGAAGGCGAACCAGCCATCGGCGCCAGCGTTGAAGTGAGAGGTATCGCCAACTACGGCGTCGCCACCGACTACGACGGCAACTACAGCATCGAGGCGGAGCCGAACGCGACTCTGGTATTCTCCTATGTAGGCTGCAACACCCAGGAGGTTCCTGTTGACGGACGCACTACCATCAACGTGAACCTCGCAACCAACACAGTGGCCATGAACGAACTCGTCGTTGTGGGCTACGGTACGGTAAAGAAAAGCGACGCCACCGGTTCGGTAGGCGTTGTAAAGCCCTCTGAGATTGAAGCCGGTCTGGCGACAACCGCCCAGGACCTGCTGGTAGGCGCAAGCCCCGGTGTTGTGGTATCGACCGCCGGCGGCGACCCTGCGGGCGGCGCATCCATCCAGATTCGCGGTGGAGCCTCACTGTCGGCATCCAACGCTCCCCTTATGGTAATCGACGGTGTGCCCATGGACGGCAACTCGGTTAAAGGCTCCAGCAACCCCATGTCGCTCGTAAGCCCCGAGAACGTGGAAAACATGACCATCCTCAAAGGCCCGTCGGCAACAGCCATCTACGGTTCGCGCGCCTCCAACGGTGTGATCATCATCACCACCAAGAGCGGCAAGAGCGGTCGTCCGCAGGTGAACTTCGCCGCCAACTTCTATGTGGCCACCCCCCGCAACTATCTCAACATGATGAACGCGTCGGAGTTCGCCAGCTTCATCCGCAACCGCTACGGAGAGGACTCCATGCAGGCCGCCCAGCTCGGCACCGCCAACACCAACTGGCAGAAAGAAGTGCTCCGCACCACCTTCAGCCATGACTACAGCCTCAGCGTAGGCGGTACCGCCGGCGTGCTGCCCTACCGCGTTGCCGTGAACTATACCGGCACCGACGGTGTGGTACGCGAGACAGACAACCAGCGTCTGGGAGCCAGCGTGAACCTGACACCCAAGTTCTTCGACGACCTGCTGAGCGTGAACGCCAACGTAAAAGGCTCGTACATCACCAACGAATACAGCGGCAACGGCGCCCTTGGTTCGGCCGTAGGCTTCAACCCCACCCTGCCCGTGTACACCCCGAGCGTATTCAACAACTACACCACCTATATCAACGGCGGCATGATTGCCGACGCCACCACTCCAGGCTCCGACATCAACAACCTCTACTCCAAGAACCCCGTATCTCTGTTCAAGGAGAACAACAGCCACTCCAAGGTTTACCAGAGCGTGGGTAACCTCCAGCTCGACCTCAAGATGCCCTTCCTCCGCGAACTCCGCGCCAACCTCAACCTCGGCTACGACTACAGCCACGGCGAGGTAGCAACGTGGGTGAACCCCAACGCACCCGCAGCATGGGACGGCAACTTCGCCATCCACGGCAGCGACGGCTCCACCGTGTATATCCAGAACGGCTACGGCAACCGCAACAAAGAGCTTCAGGAACGCTATACCCTGCTGCTCGACTTCTACCTGAACTACAACAAGCACTTCGAGGCCATCAGCTCCGACCTCGACCTCACCGCCGGCTACTCCTGGCAGCGCTTCAACGACAAGGGCCACAACTTCAGCACCGTGGTCAACGACATCGCGAACAGCGACTACATCATCACCAACCCCGCCATCAACGGCGGCAAGCCCACCCCCGCAGCCGAATTCGCAGGCTACCAGTACTCCCCCACCTACTACTACAGCGTGCGCTACCAGCTGGTATCGTTCTTCGGCCGTCTGAACTACACCTTCAAGGACCGCTACCTGCTCACCGCCACAATGCGCCGCGACGGAACTTCGCGTTTCGGCAAGGAAAACCGCTGGGGTAACTTCCCATCGGTGGCTCTGGGCTGGAAACTTCTCGACGAAAACTTCATGGAAGGCGCCCGCGGCGTGATGAGCGAACTCAAGCTGCGCGCCGAATTCGGTGTCACCGGCCAGCAGGACCTCGGCACAAGCCTCAACGACGTGTTCCCCTACCTGCCAATCTACGACGTCACCACCGGCAACAACAACACTTACCCCATCGACGGCGAATATGTGCAGATCACATATCCCCAGAAATACAACGCCGCCCTCAAATGGGAAGAGACCAGCACCTGGAACGTGGGTATCGACTACGGATTCCTCAACAACCGCATCAACGGTTCTCTTGAATTCTATATCCGCAAGACCAAAGACCTTCTGGTTACCGCCAACTATCCCGCAGGCTCCAACCTCTCCAATGTGGGTCAGCTCAACCTCGGCGACCTCAAGAACACCGGCATCGAGTTCAACATCAACACCCGCCCCGTAGTAACCAACGATTTCGTGTGGAACTCCAACCTCAACCTGGCCTGGAACCGCAACAAAATCACCCGCCTCGCCGAAGGCGCCGACACCATGACCGGCAACATCGGCACCGCCGGCAACGTGCAGAAGCATGAAGTGGGACAGAGCGCCTACAGCTTCTATGTGTACCAGCAGGCCTACGACGCCACAGGCAATCCTCTCGAAGGCGTGTATGTGGACCAGAACGGCGACGGTGTGATCAACGCCGACGACAAGATTTTCTACCACCACGTTCATCCCGACATCACCGTAAGCTGGCACAACACCTTCAACTGGAAAAACTGGGACTTCGGTTTCGTGCTCCGCGGCGCATTCGGCAACTGGGCCTACAACGCCAACACGATGAACAACTCCTTCATTTCCGCCACCAATTCGGCACCTCTGAGCAACATCATGTCGAACACCTACCTGTTCGAGAGCGCCAAGAGCGAAATGCTCCAGCTCAGCTCCCACTGGGTGCAGAACGCCTCGTTCGTGCGCTGCGACAACATCACCCTGGGATATACCTGGGACAGCCTGATGCGTAACCGCCTGCGCCTGCGTCTCTACGGTGCCGTTCAGAACCCCTTCGTAATCACCTCCTACAAGGGTCTCGACCCCGAACTCACCTTCCAGCAGGGCCTGGACAACAACGCCTATCCGCGTCCTGTCACCTTCACCCTCGGTGTGGTGGCCAACTTCTAATCATGGTCTAACGCTTAGTTAAACAACGAGTATATGAAATTCTCCAAATATATGGTTGCTGGCTTTATGGCCGTGATGTCGCTCTCCTCCTGCGTAGGCGACCTCGACCTCAAACCCAACGACCCCAACACCAAACTCGAAATCACCGACAAGGCGGAATGGGACGGCTTCCTGGCCCGCCTCTACGGCAACCTATTCCGCGACGACGTGATTTCCACTTCCGACGGCGGCGCCGGCACATTCACCCGCACACATTTCAACCTCAACGAAATCACCGCCGACGAGTGCTTCATCTCCGAAAAGTGGAACGACCCCGGCTACCAGCCTCTCAACAAGAACACCTGGAGCTCCGACAACGAATGGATCTACGCCGCCTTCGCCCGCGAGTTCTTCAACGCCAAGATGGCTGCCGAATTCATCCACCAGATGCAGAATGCCGGAGGCATAGCCATCCTAGGCGAGGATGAAGCCAAGGCACGCATTGCCGAAGCACGCGCCATCCGCGGTCTGTCGTACTACCAGATGATCGACCTGTTCGGCCGCGGCCCCTGGGTGGACGAGAACTCCATCACCGGCGACATCCCCCCCACCTACGACCGCAAGCAACTTTTCGATGCCATCACCGAAGAGCTCCGCAACTCCATCCCCGACCTCAAGCCCGCAGCACAGCAGAGCTATGGCCGTATCAGCCGCGAGGCAGGCTACATGCTCCTGGCCAAGCTGTACCTCAACGCCGAAGTGTACACCGGCACTCCCATGTGGAATGAATGCGCCGCTGCCTGCAAGGAAGTAGTGAAAACCGGCATCCAGCTGGCTCCCACCTACAAGTATCTCTTCTGCGCCACCAACGACCGCTATGTCGGCAACGGCGAGATTCTCTGGGCCGCACCCCAGGAACAGGGCCGCATGGAAACTTGGGGCGGCACAACCTACCTCACCGCCGGCGCATGGATCGAGACCGTGCCCAAGGACGTGCTCACCCGCCTGAACTATAGCGGCGACGCATGGTCGGGACTCCGCATCCGCCCCGAGCTGTCGCGCGCGCTTAAAGACGATCCCCGCCGCATGATCTACGAAGGCACTTTCCAGGAAGACATTCCCGACCTGGTCGCATTCGACGTGAACTCCTGCGGATACATGATCATCAAGTATTCCAACAGCCCTGAGGAAGACTACGAGAACACCGCCGGCGACAACAACAACGCCGTGGCTATGTCGAACACCGACTACCCCATATTCCGCCTCGCCGACACATATCTGATGCTTGCCGAATGCCAGCTCCGCGGCGTCGACTGCGACGGTCTTAAGTACCTCAACATGGTACGCGCCCGCGTTGGCCTCGATCCCGTGCAGACCATCACCGCCGAGAGCCTGCTCAAGGAACGCATGTGCGAGCTCTATCTCGAAGGACACCGCCGCAGCGACCTCATCCGTTTCGGACGCTATATCGGCAACAACTACGTGTGGTCGTGGAAAAACGGCGTCTACGAAGGTGCCTCCATCCCCGAGTACCGCGCACTCTTCCCCATCCCCACCCAGTATGTGGCTACCGTGGGCCAGAATCCCGGATACTAATTCTGTGACATTCCTAACATCGCAACAAGTATGAAAATCTCACATATATATACTGCCGGGATTCTTGCCGCCATGGCTCTGATGGCCGGAGCGTGCTCCGACGTCACCGAGCCTGTACTTCAGAAACCCGATCCGCAGACATTCACACTCAACATTCCGCCGCTGCAGGACCAGTACTACCAGCTGAGCGAAAACGGCACCTTCGAAATCGTAGCCAACGGCCAGCCTTCCTATGGCTTCTCGGCCATCACAAGCTACCGCGCACAGGTGTCGCTCACCGAAGACTTCGCCGACTTCCGCACCCTCACCCCCACCGGCACCGGCACCCTGTCGCGAATGACCATAAAGGATGCCGACCTTGCCGTGGCTCTGTGCGAGCTCCACGGAGTAACCGACGAATCGAACTATGAGGACAAGGGCATCCAGAAGGTGTACTTCCGCGGCCAGGCCTTCATATCCGGTATCGAGGAAACCGAAGTGCTCACATCCAACGTGGTTTCGCTGAACAAAGTCCAGGGTTACTTCGCCCTGAAACTTCCCAAGTATATCTTCTGCATCGGCAACTATCTCACGGACTGGATCGGCCCTGAAGCCGCCAACGCCGAGAAGCTTATCCCCTACCGCGTGACAGAGAACGACGATGAAATCGATTCCAACATTTTCCACGCGACCATCGACTTCCAGGAGAACGCGCCCATCTTCCGCTTCTACATGGGACTCGACGGCTGGGACCGTCCTGCCGACCTCCCCGAAAACCAGTTCTTCACCCTCGGCGCAGCCGGTGGCACCAATTCCGACACTCCCGTGGAATTCCCCGATTTCAAGGCCGGCGAACAGCTCACCCACAAGCTTGCCGAGACCAAAGACTCTTTCAGCTTCCCCAACTGCAGCGGCGTGATTGAAATGACCATCGACCTCTCCAACCACGATGCTCCCGTAGCACACTTCACCGCCAAATAAAGCGCGATAAACCATAGCATACGACATGAAAAAGATATCATATATAGCCATGGTGGCTGTTGCGGCTCTGATGGCGGCGTGCGATGAATACACACTCCCCAACCCTCCCGCACAGTCCAATAACCAAGAGCCCGTTTTCGAGACCAGCGGACTGTCCGTGACCGATCTCACCGACGGCAAGCTCGACCTGGTGACATTCAGCCAGAACAACACACAGCCAGAGCTGCTCCGCTACAGCGTGAGCAACGTTCCCGAAGGACGTGCCCTGAAGTTCGTGATGGAAATCTCCGACACCGAAGATTTCGCCAAATCCGCCGAAGTGGCAACAACCAGCGGCGAGGACAGCGTGGTAAGGGCTTCCGTCTACGACATCGAGACCGCCTACTCCACAACATTCTCCCGCAGCCCCGAAGCTGTGACTCTCTATACCCGCTATGCCGCATACGTGAGCAACACAGCCGGCACCGAGAACGTGCGTGTGGGCGGCCCCGACTACTATCTGGGCGCCACATCCCTCGCCTTCACTCCCGTGCTGCTGAAACACACCGTGGAAAACGCCTACTACCTGGTGGGCAGCTTCAACGGATGGCAGATCGCGTCGGCACAGCTCATGCAGAAGGATGAGGAAGGCAATCCCTACGACCATCCCGACTTCCACACCTTCGTGGAAGTGACAGCCGACATGGCCGCCAACGGAGGTCTGTCGTGGAAAATCATTCCCGAAAGCGCCTACAAGGCCGGCAACTGGGAAGGCGCCTTCGGTGTCGTAGCCACCGACAGCGAAAGCGGTCGCCTGGTCGAGTCGCCCGAAGCCGAGGTGAATGCCGGTGTGATTGCCGATGCCGGCAAATACCAGATTTCCGTGAACATGTACGAGGACACCTACAAAGTAAGCCTCGCCTACGAACACCTCTGGATCCAGGCCACCGGCTACTACCAGACCGTTGACAAGATGCTTCGCCTGTACACTTCCGACTATGTGAACTACGGCGGCGTGATGCGCTGTGCCAAAGGCTTCAAGTTCCTCTGCCAGCCCGACCTCAACACCGGCGTGTTCTACGGCGTAGCCAGTGATTCCGAAACCACAACCAAGGACGGTGTGACCTCCGGCACAATGGAACGCTTCACCGAAGCCAAGGACGCCCGAAACATGGAAGTTCCCGCACGCGCCACCTACTATGTGAAAGCCAACCTGAAGAACCTGAAATGGAGCGCTGCCGAACTCAGCAGCATCAGCATCGTGGGTGCCTTCAACGACTGGAATGTGGAAGACGAAGCCGCCACCATGACTCCCGACCGCAACGGCGTTGTGTACACCATCAACGGTGTAGAGATGCCCGCCGGCGAATTCAAGTTCTGCGCCAACCATGCCTGGACAATCAGCTTCGGCGGCAAAATGGACAATATCGTAGAAAACGGCGGCAACCTCACCCTCGATGTCGCCGGCACCTACGACATCACTCTCGACTTTACCACCGTGCCTCCCTCTGCCAAAGCTGTTCTGAAATAAGAACACCACGATTTAAAATCGATAAAAGAACGCTCCGAATCTTACGGGGCGTTCTTTTTTTGCATCCACACGGAAGAAAATTCATCCGACGGCTTCATGAATTTTTCATTTTTCATACCGCTCGCGACAGCCCTCGAAGCCCCTAAAACCGGGAATTCCGTGCCCGATTCAACCAACAAATTCGCCAAAAGAGACTATTTTCAATTTTTCTGCAATTTTTTTGCCGAAATATTTGCACAGAGTCGAGAATGTGCTTAACTTTGCAGCGCAAAAGCAAAAGAGCTGATGCCTCTCCTACCGAGAAAACAAACGGTGTGGTAGTTCAGCTGGTTAGAATACCTGCCTGTCACGCAGGGGGTCGCGGGTTCGAGTCCCGTCCATACCGCAAGAGGAGAGAGGAGAATGAGAAATGCTAATCTTCGGATTTCGTTTCTCATTCTTTTTTAGCTATCGAAGCTTTTCAGCCCTGTAGTTCAACGGATAGAACGGAGGTTTCCTAAACCTTAGATCGGGGTTCGATTCCCCGCGGGGCTACAAAGAAAAGGCCGGAGGCTGCGAAGAACATTTGTTCCGGCAGCCTCCGGCCTGCATTCATTGCTATAGTGCGGTCACACCGCGGGAAGCGACATGCCGTTGAGTTTCCTGTAGAGGTCGAGGGCGTACACATCGGTCATGGCCGATATGTGGTCCAGCACTGCCTGCAGCTTTCCATAGAGTGTGGGCGCGCACACGTCGTACTGCTGCGGGAATTTGGAAAGCAGCAACCGGGAATAGTTCAGTTCGGGATGTGTGACAGCCCCCACGAGCCGTTCCATAAGCTCGGAGATGATTCTGTTGCCGGCAAGTTCTATGTCCACCACCTCCGGCGCTCTGTAGATCTTATCCCAGGAAATGGCATTGCAATGCGCGTAACCGTTGCGCTGGAGCTCGGGAATGGCTTGCAGTAGCGAACCCTCGAATGTGCCGTCGAGAATGGAATCCTCGTTGGCGATGAATGCTTCGGCGCATTTGTCGACAAGCCGTCCCACAACACAGGAGCGGAGATATGCTATTTTCTCGTTAGGATCGTCGACGGCCTCCATCACTCTGCACATGTGGCTGTGCTCCTCCTGCTCGAAGAAGCCCATGAAAGCCGCCACCACCTCTTCTGTGGAAAGGATTTTGAGCTTGTGGGCATCCTCGATGTCCATCACTTCATAACATATGTCGTCGGCGGCCTCTACAATGTAGACCAGCGGATGGCGCGCATAGCGCAACGGCTCACCTTCGGCCGACAGCCGCAAAATACCCAGAGCCTCGGCCACGCGCACGTAGGTGGCGCGCTCGGAACTGAAGAAGCCAAATTTCCCTTTGCCTGCCAGAGAGCTTTCGTGAGGATATTTCACGATGGATGCAAGTGTGGAGTATGTCATAGCGAAGCCGCCCTCTCGTCGGCCGTTGAAACGGTGCGTGAGCACCCGGAGAGCGTTGGCATTGCCCTCGAAGTGTATCAGGTCGGTCCACAGGTGCTCCGGCAGCATTGAACGCAACGCGCTCCCCGGGCCCTCGCTGAAGAATGTGGCTATGGCGCGCTCGCCGCTGTGGCCGAAAGGCGGATTGCCCAGGTCGTGGGCAAGACATGCCGCGGCCACAATGTCGCCGAGATGGTCGAAACAGCCGCTGTCGGCACCATGCCTGCGGCGGAGGGCGATGGCGATAGTGTCGGCCATCGATTTACCCACACACGACACCTCCAGGGAATGTGTGAGGCGGTTGTGCACGAATATGCTGCCGGGCAGCGGAAACACCTGGGTCTTGTTCTGCAGCCGGCGGAAGGGCGAAGAAAAGACAAGGCGGTCGTAGTCGCGGCGGAAATCGGAGCGCGTGGCGCTTTTCCTGGGGTCGTGGTAGTGCTCGAGGCCGAAGCGCATGTCGTTGATCAGGCGCGGCCATTCCATAGTAAGCTTAGTCATAACGCAAAGATAGCACAATTTGAACTTTTTGCTACAGCGGAAGTTCAAAATATTATGACACAGCAAAACAATTCATCTCCGGCGCCAACCGGCAGCGGAACCCCAAAATCCGGTGGGAAGAAATCGGGATATGCGGTACTTATCGCCTATCTGGTAGGGCTAAGCGCCTTCGGGTCGTTTGTCAACGACATGTACCAGCCTACCCTGCCGGCGATGACACGCTTCTTCCACTGCTCCATCCCCATGGTGCAGATGGGTCTGGCCATGGGCATGCTCGGCCTTGCCCTGGGGCAGTTCCTGCTGGGGCCGGTAAGCGACAAAGTGGGGCGCAAGCCTGTGCTTGTGGGCTCCCTGCTGGTATTCTGCGTGGCGGCAGACGCCAGCGTGTTCGCCAGGAACATCCATTTCTTTCTCCTGTGCCGTTTTGTGCAAGGCGTCGGAGCCGCCGGAGCCTATTTTCTGGCACGCACCATACCCGCCGACCTCTATGGCGGCCGGCAGCTGGCCAAAGTCATGGCTCTTGTGGGCGCAATCAACGGCTTCGCACCCGCAAGCGCCCCTGTGCTCGGTGGCATCGTGGCCGACCATTTCAACTGGCAAGGGGTATTTGTGGCTCTGGTAGCTTTCGCGTTGCTGCTGCTGGCATTCTCCTACTGGCTGAAAGAGACTCTTCCGCCGTCGAAGCGCACACACGGCAGCGTGTGGAGCGGATTCGCCGACTACGGGATTCTGCTCCACTACAAGCCGTTCATGATTCATGTGCTGCTGAAAGGAGCCGCGCTGGGTCTGCTGTTCGCCTATATATCCTCTTCGCCCTTCATATTCGAAGACCACTACGGATTCAGTCAGACCCATTTCGGACTCATCATGGGCCTGAACGCCATGTTCACCGCCGCAGGCTCAATGCTGGCGCTGAAATTCCGCCTTCTCAAACAGGCGGCCTTTGCCGGCGCCTGGGGCCTTGCCATAGCTGTTGCGATTGAAGCGGCAGCGATGTTTGTCTTCGACCATTTCCTGATATACGAGCTTGCGCTCATTCCCATCCTCTTCTTTCTTGGCATGCTCTTCACCTCCGGCAACGCGCTTGCCATGAATGAAGGCCGCGACAAAGCCGGCACTGCCTCCGCCATCCTCGGCATAGGAGGCTATATGTTCGGCGCTGTGTCATCGCCAATGGTAGGTGTTGGCAATATAATGCACTCGTCGGCGATTGTATTCGGTGTTCTGGCAGCGATAACACTGATAGCGGCATACATGAGCCGTGCTCTTCCCGCAGAGGCCAACCAGCCATAGACCCGACAACAGAAACACGAAAGCCATCGAGCAAAAAAAATGCTAAAAACACATATTCGAGTATTTTTTTAGCTAACTTTGTCGTTCACAACAACAGATGAAATGAATATCTCAGCACTTGTAATACTCACACTTGTGCTCTGTGTGCTCGCACTTGCGTCGTGCTTTGTCCGCAGGGTGTCGGCATCTCTTATAGCCTACGGCGCCATGGTGTGCGCACACTGCGCGCATGCCGCCGCCATCGGCACCTACGAACTCGTGTTCTGGGGCATTGCCACAGCAATTATCCTTGGCCTGCGCTGGCTCCGCGACGGCGACCACTGGCGGAGAGCCGCCCTGGCATATACCGCTGGAGGAGCTGCCGTCGGTGCATTTCTCGGCGCAGTCGTGGCTCCAACACAATCCGCAATCATAGCAGGCTCGGCACTGGGTTCCTTTCTGGGAGCACTGGCCTACATGCGCACCCCATCGTCGCCACATGTTCCGGTCGGCTCCCGCGTGTTTGTAGAATACCTCGCCGCCAAAAGCCTGCCCGCGATAATCGCGTGCTCTATGGTGGCTATAACCACAGTTGCAGTTGTGCGATGAGGACGAATATAACACTGGCCGCACTTCTTGTGTTCTGCGCTTCCGCGGCGTGGGGGCGCACCGATGCACGCAGCGAACTCGGCCGCCCCGACCTGGAAAAGATATCCGCCGCCACCACCGACGAAAGCTCTCCCTACTACTATCCCCGACTGCTGCGCGCGTTCATGGCCAACGACACTACCATGAGCGCCGAAGAATTCCAGTACTTCTACTACGGAACCCTGTTCCAGGAAGATTACGACCCCTACCGCGCATCGCCTAATCCAGCGCTTCTCGAGGAACTCACGCCCATATATGCCAAGGAGCGGCGCAGCCGCGCCGACCGCGAGAAGATGCTCGACTATGCCATGCAGGTGCTCAACGACAATCCCGTGGACCTCCGCCAGCTCACAAACCGCATCTATGTGTACGAGCAGAATGCCAAGTTCGACCTTGCAAAGATATGGCAGTACAAGCTCAACCACCTGCTGCTGGTGATTGCCGCTTCGGGCACAGGTTCCGATGCCGAAAATGCATGGACTGTGGTCTACCCCCAGCAGGAATACGACTTTCTGAATCTTTCGGGCATAACAGCCACCGGCCAGCATTTCGAGCCGCCACACTACGACTACATAATGGTGGAACAGCGCAACGACAGCGACTGCGAAGGCTATTTTTTCAATATCGGCGAAATGCTGAAGCAATATTTCCTGAAACACCCCGGCGAACTCCAGACCATGAGAAACCGGAGCCAGGAGCAGGAATAGGAACTTGTGCAAGGCAAATACTCAAATATTTGCTTTGCACTCGACTTATTCGTATCTTTGACCGATGTCTTGGATACTCCCGCTCGGCAAAGCTCAAATAAATTTGGCTTTGCGCTCGACTTATTCGTATCTTTGACCGATGGTCTTAGATACTCCCGCTCGGCAAAGCTCAAATAAATTTGGCTTTGCGCTCGACTTATTCGTATCTTTGACCGATGTCTTAGATACTCACGCTCGGCAAAGCTCAAATAAATTTGGCTTTGCGCTCGACTTATTCGTATCTTTGCGCGCGACCTCCACTCCAGCAAACATATCATCACTCATAGAAACCAATCAAAGTCAGAAATATGAATAAAGGTTTTACCCTCCTCGCCGCTGTGGCATTAGGCTGCATGGCCGCCAATGCCGTACCGGCAAAGCCCGGACTCCGCACTATCGTGCAACCGGACGGAAGCACCGTGGTGGCCGAACTACGCGGTGATGAATTCTGCAGTTTTTACATGACCCCCGAGGGCCTGCCAATGCAGATGGACGCCCAGGGTTATCTGCGCTACGTGGTTGCCGACAGTGAAGGCACCATAACCCTCAGCGACAACGCCGCCTCAGTGAACGTGGATGCCGCCATGAGCGCCTTCGCACGCATCGGCAAAGCCGAACGCCTCCGCATGGATCCCGACCGCGCCACCGTTGCCGACGCCGCACGTGCCGTGGTGCGTGCCGCGGAAGGCGACGACGACGCATTGCCTCAAAAAGGCATGGGACTGATGGGGCGCCAGAACTTCCCCACCCAGGGCGATATCAAGAGCATCGTTATTCTGGTACAGTATAAAGACGTGTCCTTTACCGTAAAGAACCCGACCGAGTACTACAAGAACATGCTCAACCAGGAAGGCTTCGACCAATATGGCGGCGTCGGATCGGCCCGTGACTTCTTTGTCGAGAACAGTGCCGGCCAGTTCAGACCACAGTTCGATGTCTATGGACCAATCACCACCCAGTACAAACGCTCCTATTACGGTGCCCAGGTCGGCAACCGCCACGACAGCAATCCATCGGCCATGGTGCTGGAGGCCTGCAAGCAGCTGGACGCCACCGTGGACTTCTCGCAGTACGACCTCGACGGCGACGGCATGATCGACAATATCTATGTAATCTACGCCGGCCAGGGACAGGCAACCTACGGCGGCTCCGACACCGTGTGGCCCCACTCGGCGACCATAAGCAACGGCCCGGTATACGACGGCGTACGAGTAGGACGCTATGCGACTTCCAATGAATGGGAATATCAGCGCCCCGATGGTATCGGCACCTTCGTACATGAATTTTCCCATGTGATGGGTCTGCCCGACCTCTACTCCACCGCCTATGCCAACTCTGTGACACCCGGCGCATGGTCTACCATGGACCAGGGACCCTACAACGGCGACGGCTGCCGCCCGGCCTATTATACCGCATTCGAGCGCAACGCCCTCGGCTGGATTGACCTCAAGGTATTGGACTCCCCCTCCAACGTGACCCTGCCCGACATCTCCAACAACGAGGCATACATAATACCCACAATGATCGACACGGAATTCTTCCTGCTGGAGAACCGCCAGCAACGCGGATGGGACACCGACGTGCCCGGTCATGGCCTTCTTGTATGGCATATCGATTTCGACAAGACCGTGTTCAACCTCAACAACGTGAACAACGACGAGACGCACCAGTATGTCGACATCGTGGAAGCGAGCAACGCGCCCAACTCCTCAAGCTCATATGCTCAGAGCCGCTACACATTCCCGGGCCCCAACAAACTCAAAAAATCCATCACACCCAAGACTACTCCCTGCCTCCAGCCGTGGATTGGCCCGGCAATCGATATGTACATCACCAAGATCAACGAAGTCAGCGTGCAGGAGAGCAACGACATTACTTTCGAGGTTGACGGTGGTATAGCGGCTCTGGAAACACCCGTAGCCACAGACGCCACCGGCATCGGCGCCAACGGCTTCACCGCAACATGGAATGCCGTGGAAGGTGCTTCCAAGTACCTTCTCACAGTAATCGGCGGACACCTTCTCGAAGGCGAAGGTCACACACTCGATTTCGGACAGCCCGCCGACACCCGCGTGGTACTCCCCGAAGGATGGACTTTCAGCGGCGCCGAAACCGATATCTACACAGCCTCTTCGTTCTGCGGGGCCAGCAGACCTTCGCTGAAATTCGAGAAAAACGCCACTACCCTCACATCGCCTCTCTACAACGGCGAAGTAGGCAAGGTATCCTTCTTCCTGCGTGCCGCCAATGCTTCCGCTTCGAGCGCTCTCGATATCCAGGGGCGCAACAGCGAGGCCGAGAACTGGATTTCCCTGGACCGCGTGTCGAACCTCTCGCAGTACAACACACGTGGAACCAACGTCGAATGCGACCTCACCGAAAAACACGTGCGCCAGATTCGCTTCGTGTTCTATGCCGCCTCCGGCAAAATGGCTCTTGACGATATCGTGGTCGAACTGGCCGGCAACTACAGCGCCGTTGTCGAAAACTACGACGGCAAAGATGTAGGCGACGCAGTAAGTCACAACGTTGCCATCGCTCCCGAAGGAACCGGCATATACTCCTACTTTGTAAAAGCCGTCGACAGCGACAACTACACTACCAAAGCCAGCAACACCATCACAGTCGACCTTAGCCAGTTCGTTTCCGGAGTGGAGAATGTGATTGCCGAAAGCCAGTGGAACGTAGCTGTAAACGGCCGCACAGCCACATATGCAGGCACTCCCGGCGCAGCCGTCCGTCTGGTAAGCATTTCCGGCGCCACCATTGCCGAAACCACTGCCGACGCTTCCGGCAACGCCACTGTTGAAATTCCTGCCGCAGGTGTATATCTTGTAGCAACACCCCAGGGCACAATCAAGGCTGTGGTGCGCTAAGCCTCCACATTCATTGACTGATAAACAACAAGCAGGCCGCGCCGACAGAAAACGGCGCGGCCTGTATTCTTTTACAAGCTCCCATGAAAGCCAATCCCGCTACACGAATCAGCAACTTCTTTGTAAATTATTTCAGCCTCAACGGCCAGCTCGTGAGCCAGGCCGAGGCCGAAGCTGCCATCCGCGAAAGCGTGTCGTTCAAAGGCACCAGCATACTGATTTTGATTCTGGCAATATTCATAGCCTCGCTGGGCCTCAACACCAACTCGACAGCCGTAATCATCGGCGCCATGCTGATATCTCCGCTCATGGGCCCGATCATCGGCCTGGGGCTTGGAATAGGCGTGCATGATTTCGAACTTATAAAACGATGCCTCCGCAACCTGCTCATGGCCGCGGGATTCTCGGTGATTACCGCCACTCTCTATTTCCTCATATCTCCGGTGAACGAAGAACACAGCGAACTGCTTGCCAGAACCTCGCCGACAATCTACGATGTACTCATCGGTTTCTTCGGAGGCGGCGCAGGCATAATCGCTCTGGGAAGCACCAACAAAGGAAATGTGATTACCGGCGTGGCGATAGCCACCGCTCTCATGCCTCCGCTGTGTACCGCAGGATACGGACTTGCCACCTGGCAGATGCAGTATTTCCTGGGAGCTACATACCTTTTTGTAATCAACTCCATATACATCGCCTTCGCCACATATATCGGAGTGAAACTGATGAAGTATAAGCCTGTGTCCGCCGCCGACCCCGATCGCTCGCAGAGAGTGATGCGTGTGGTATATGTCGTGGCCGTGCTGACAATGCTCCCGAGCATCTACCTCACATACCGCATGCTCCAGACAAACAAGTTCAACACCCGCGTGGAACAGTTCGTGTCCGAAGAATGCCATTTTCCACAGACACAGGTGCTCAGCGCCCGCACAGGCATCGACAACGGACAGCGTACGCTGTCCCTCACCCTGATCGGACAGATTCTTCCCGCCGATTCCCTGCAGGTGGCACTGTCGGAAAGGATGAAATATTACGGACTCAACGACACCCGCCTTATCATATATCAGGGAGGAGAAGAGAGCGAACGCAACATCGGCATGGCACCGTCGTTGGCCGAAGTGTATTCTCTGGCACAGACCACGATAACCCGGCAGCAGCACTCTATCGACAGTCTCCGCCAGCTTCTTGCAGCCGACCACACCAACGGCACAGCGGCGGCCATGGTGGCCCCCGAAATAAAAGTGCTGTTTCCCGAAATCCGCCAGATAGCGGTAAGCACAACACTGGTGGCGCGCCCGTCGGATACCACAAGAGTGGATACTGTCAACGTAGCCCTTGTGAACACCTCGAAAAACATCCGCAGCAGCGAACGCCGGAAACTCGCCGAATATCTTCGGGCACGCCTGAATATGGGCGAGATACAGATTGTGGATGTGCGCTCGCTGGACTAACAGGCTTCACTGGAACAACCGACATAATTACCAAAGCATACTTATAGCGACAACATATAAAACACATTATGCAGATAACGGCTGAAAATATATTGCTTGTCAGCTCCATCCTCCTCATATTCGGTGTGATAATCGGAAAATCGAGCTACCGCACAGGGCTGCCGCTCCTTCTGGTATTCCTCTTTGTGGGTATGCTGTTCGGAGTCGACGGGCTTGGAGTGCAGTTCAACGACATGCACACCGCCCAGTTCATAGGAATGGTGGGACTGTGCATCATTCTTTTCAGTGGCGGCCTGAACACCAGTTTCAAGGCAATACGTCCTGTAATAGGTCCCGGTCTCACCCTTGCCACCGCCGGAGTGCTGCTCACAGCCGTCCTATCTGGAGTGTTCATCTATCTGCTATCCCGCGCGGAATGGACAAACATCCATTTCACCCTGCCGGTAGCCATTCTGCTGGCAGCCACAATGTCGTCGACCGATTCGGCATCGGTATTCGGCATCCTGGGAGGCCGCAACGTGTGCCTGCGCAACAATCTGCGCCCGGTGCTGGAACTTGAAAGCGGCTCCAACGATCCCATGGCATATATGCTCACAATCATACTCATTGCCATGCTTTCCAACGGCGGCACACTCTCGGCGGGGACTGTCCTGCTGCTTCTCGGCTTGCAGTTCGCCGTCGGCGGCGGTCTCGGACTGCTGCTCGGCTGGCTCGGTGTGCGCCTTACGCATATATATCGCCGGTTGGGGAAAAACGGCAGCGAGGACGACGGCCAGGCAACAGCCATGATATCGATACTGCTCTTCGCTCTCGTGTTCCTCACTTTCACACTTACAAGCATGCTGAAAGGCAACGGCTACCTGGCGGTGTATCTCTGCGGCATCGTAATCGGCAACTCAAAAATTCCTTTCAGGAAAGGAGTGTCGAAATTTATGGACGGCATAACATGGCTTGCACAGATTGTGATGTTCATAATGCTCGGACTGCTTGTGAACCCGCATGAAATGCTTACGGTTGCTCCCGTGTCGATACTTATCGGTGCTTTCATGATTGTGGCAGGCCGTCCGCTGGCAGTTTTCATTAGTCTTGCGCCTTTCCGCGGAATAACGGCGAAATCCAAGGCATTCGTGTCCTGGGTGGGACTGAGAGGCGCTGTTCCAATCATATTCGCCACTTATCCTGTGGTTGCCGGTATTCCAGGAGCGTCGCAGATTTTCAACATCGTGTTTTTTGTGACAATCGTATCCCTCATGGTACAGGGCACAACCGTGATTTCAGCCGCAAAAAAGCTGCAGCTCGTTGAAGACGACACGCACGACGACCATTCGTTCGGTGTCGAACTTGCCGACGAACATCCGGCATCGCTCCACACAATAGTGCTTTCGGAACACGACCTGGAAAATGGCAACACTCTCCGCGACATGCAGCTGCCCGAAGGCACCCTGGTGATGATGATTCGCAGAAACGGCAAATACATAATCCCCGACGGCAAGCGCCGGCTACTCCCCGGCGATGCCCTGCTGTTAATCCAGGAAAAGTAGGAAACTCTATTCCACTGGAGGTGCCAGACCGTGCCAACCCTTCACAATCCTGCGCACAGCACAGCGACATGTTGTAAAACATATGTTCTTTTTTGATAAAAAGTTGCAGCCCAATCACAAAAATGACTATCTTTGCCGCGGTTTTAAACCTAACGGATTCATATCATCTTACTAAAAACACTACATGAAAAAACTTTACTCCGTAGCGGCTATCGCCGCCCTTGCTCTGAGCGCCAACGCCCAGATCTATATCGTAGGTAGCGGCGTCGGTCTGGACTGGACTCCCGAGACTCCTATGGAAGTAGCCCTTACCGACGGCAACTACACTTTCGCCGTGGAAAACCTCATCCAGTTCAAGGTATCCACCACCAAGGGCACCTCCTGGGATGACTACAATGTGGGCGCACTCACCTGCGAACTCACCGAAGAGAATCTGGGCACTCCCGTGGAACTCGTGGCCGGCGATGGCAACATCGGCACTCCCTGGGTAGGCAACTACACAATCACAGTATCCGGCGACCTCAAGACTCTTACCGCCACCACCACTACTCCCAAACCCGAAGGCTTCACCAAAATCTATCTCCGTGGCGGGATGAACGAATGGGGCGCACCCGAAGACTGGATGTTCACCACCGAAGATGGTGTTACCTACTATTTCGACTGCACCGCCCCCCACAACATCGCCATGGGTGTAACCTTCAAAATCGCCGATGCCGACTGGGGCAATGTGAACTACGGAGCCGGCGGCGAAGTTATCGCCGACGAATTCCCTGTTATGTGGAACTACAACGCCAACGATGCCATCATGGCCGAAGACTACGACGGCCAGATTAAATTAGTCCTCCCCGCCAAAGCCAAAGATCCCGCAGAGGTAACCTTCTTCCCCAAAGGTGCCGGCGTGGGCAATGTAAGCATCGAGAACAACGCCGCAAAAGAATACTTCAACCTCCAGGGCGTACGCGTTGAAACTCCTGCCGCCGGCCTCTACATCGTTCGCCAGGGCGACAAGGTTTACAAAGAAATTGTTAAGTAAAGGAATTTCCCTCCTCCTTACATAAACACATCTTTCTCTTAGGCGGGCAGTCCGGCAACGGATTGCCCGCCGTCTTTATTCAGCGCATGCCGGACCTGCCTCTTTCCGTAAAATTGGCAATACTATCCGCGATTGCGGTACATGGCCTATACTCCGGTGATTGTAATATTGTAACAGTCAGTCTATAGAAAACAGCAATGAGGAAACTCCTGACAATTCTGGCAGCAGCAATCACTATAACGACAAATAACCCGCAATGAAATTGCAGCATTAATCACCCAGGGGGCTTTCTAAGCCGGATGGCCGAACGCATGGGCTGCGTTCCGGATAGCCAAAGAAGTCTGGGCCGACACAACAGATCTGGAGTCGGAAAGTTACGAAATCTCCCATAACACATAACGACTGCCGAGCTACAGCATACATAAAAACGACATACATTTTATGTAGTCTTAGGCGTCCTTAACAAAACCGAAGCGGCAGCCTGATCGTTCTTATCCTTACAAAAGAGACATTTGCACAGCAACAGTGTTTACTTACCAAAACTAAAATATTTATGGAAACCAAAGCTAACAAAAACACTCCTTCCTCCAAGAGCGAAACGAAAGCGAAGGCGGACACAAAGAAAAAAGATGTAGCCGACTCCAAGTCCGACGCAACACAAAAGACCAAAACAACATCCAAGGATACTAAGAGCGACAACTCAGGCCAGGAATTCCGCGAATTCTTCACCGATGAACTAAAGGACATCCTGTGGGCAGAAAAGGCTCTGCTTAAAGCTCTACCTAAAATGCGCAAGGCGGCAACAGGCAAAGAACTCGCAGCATCGTTCGACGAACACATGGCCGACGCCGAAAAGCAGATCGACACTCTGAACCAGGTGTTCGAACTCATGGGTAAAAAGCCGGCGACAAAGAAATGCGATGCCATGGAAGGACTGCTCTCCGAGGCCGACAGTATAATATCCGACACCGAAAAAGGGACGGCAATCCGCGACGCCGGTCTGATTCTTGCCGCACAGAAGGCCAAGCACTACGAGATTGCCACCTACGGAACACTTGCGGCACTCGCCGACGCCATGGAAGAACCTAAGATTGCCAAACTGCTGCGCTCGATTCTCCGCAGCGAAAAGGCTTCCGACAAGGAACTTACCGTACTCGCAGTAGAGTCGGTAAACGAATATGCCGCAGAAGAATAATATCACTCAAGCTTCCGTAACCGCCCAAATCCCCCGGCGAACCATCCCGCCGGGGATTTGGCGTGTGCGGAAGCCGTTGCACTGCCCGACTACGATAATCAATAATCAATATATAAAGCAATTATGGACTTGACAGTACTTTACAAACTCACATACGGAATGTACGTATTAGGAGCATTCAAAGACGGCCGCCCCGTCGGTTGCATCGTGAACACATGCTTTCAGGTAACGAGCGAGAACCCGCTGCTCACAGTGTCGCTTAACAAAAACAACTACACCCTGGATGCAATCAAGGAATTCAAACGCTTCTCGCTAAGCATAGTCGCCGAGGACACCGCCCCCGGGATTATCGGCAAATTCGGGTTCTCCAGCAGCCGCGACAACGACAAATACCACGATTTCGGTTATGAAGTATTGGGCTGCACTCCTTGCGTGAAAGGAAGCTTTGCCGGACGGCTGATTCTGGAAGCGGAACAGTTCATCGACTGCGACACGCATGTGCTTGTGGTGGCACGGCTGAAAGATACAGTGAAAGGAACCGGCACTCCGATGACATACAGCTACTACCACAGCACAGTGAAGGGTAAAGCCCCGAAGAACGCTCCCACATACCGCAAAGAAGAGACCAAGGTCGCTGATACAACTGCCAAGACTCTCAACCGCTACGAGTGCGACATATGCGGCTACGTGGCAGAAGTCGATGGCGAGCTGCCCGACGACTACGAATGCCCTCTCTGCTGCGCGGACAAATCGCATTTTTTCCGCATAGAATGAGTTTCCCGATATAAAGTGCTGAAACTTGCCAAAATGAAAACTGTTTGACTCCGAAAAAGCGTAATCGAAACCGGAACATACATAAAATAAAAACCCAGGTAATTGAATGTAATTACCTGGGTTTTCAAGGTGTCCGAGATGAGATTCGAACTCACACAGCCTTTCGGCCACTACCCCATCAAAGTAGCGTGTCTACCAATTCCACCACCCGGACAAGGAAGCTGCATCAGCTTTGAGCGAAAAACGGGACTCGAACCCGCGACCCCGACCTTGGCAAGGTCGTGCTCTACCAACTGAGCTATTTTCGCAAATTGCGAATTTCGTGCCAATGCAGCCGTATGTTAATGTACTCTTTTCAAGTGAGCGAAAAACGGGACTCGAACCCGCGACCCCGACCTTGGCAAGGTCGTGCTCTACCAACTGAGCTATTTTCGCAAGCGCCCTTTTCGGTTTTGCGATGCAAAGTTAGGCACTTTTTGTGAATCGACCAAACGTTATCGCGATTTTTTTGAAAATATTTTTCAACACGAACAACAAACCGCTGATATTCAGCAACTATACGATGGCATAAAATCCCGGCAATGCAGAACTCAGCCTTGGGTCAAGCCATGCGCCGCGTATATTTATGTTATAGTCCGTCGATTTCTTTCTGTAGCAGGTCAAGAAATTTTGCTGCATGGGCGCCGTCCATCTGGGTGTGGTGGAACTGGAATGATACCACCAGGGTTGTCTTGAACCAGCCTTTCCTATATCGGCCCCATATCATGAACGGATTATTGAAGATGCCGCTGTACATCCCTACAGCACCGTCGATATCGAACTGTGCCAATGCCGATGTGCCTATCACCATACTGTCGACGATGTCGTGATTCTCACATGTCGCGGCGACTTGCGATGTAAGCCTAAGATAGTCGGCATTGAATGTGGACAGATTATCCGAAAACGGGATATCACACGAACTCACCTCGCCTCTGCTGTTGGCAACTATGGTATTGACAGCTACTGAATCGTAGCGAATCAGCCTGTCTCCGACAGGGAGCATATGGAACTCTTTAATCCGACTTGCCGCCCTGCCTATGCACCAACACATCAGCATATTGAATTTTAGACCTTCCCGTTTGCCGATCCTCACAAGACGCGACACATCCAATGTCTTGAAAAACGTTACCATAGGCATCGGCGCTTTCATCCACATCTCAAAAGCGTATGCACGGGTGGTCTCAACCGGATTTATTTCCTCCATAATTTTATTACTTGAAATTTAAGTAGGCTTCGGGAATTAGTTTATATAATATTCGCAGCCATAGGCCGATAAGCTCCAGTCTGACTTTGATGGAGCGTAGCTGTGGTTACGCGACAGAGAAGGAAGGGTGGAGATTGCGGCATAAGGCAAGAAGATGGTATAAACTAATTTTCAAAGACTACTTACCATGTATCAAAGGGCTGATTCCAGTTTTAGCCTATAAGCCTTCGCTTGTATCCCATCAAGCACGTAATCACCTGTAAATTCAAAACCGCATTTTTCTGCCACCCTTCGGGATGCCATATTGCGACTATCGGTGGTAATCAGCAGCGATTCAAGCCTCAGCTCTGTACGGCAATAAGAGATGAATCCTTTCAGTGCCTCGGTGGTGAGCCCTTTTCCCCAGCAGGGATAAGCAATCCAATATCCCACCTCCCGCTCGGCGTGTGCGGTAACATAATGCTCATCGCCCTCAGGTACAAGACCGATGCAACCGATAGGATTGTCGCTATCCTTGGGAACGATAGCGAACACATGAGGATTCGGCAAAAAGAACCTCATTATCACCTCGCGGCTCATCTCCACAGATGTATGGCGTGGCCACAGAGCCAGCCTGCTGACTCTGCCATCGGATGCGCACCCATACAATGCCTCGGCATCGTCCTCTTTCCAACGACGCAGGACAAGCCGCTCCGTCTCAATCATATCAATTGTCATTGAACAGATTGCAGAACCCCTGCTTATTGAACTGATAATACATTTCGATGCGTTCGGGTGTGTCGTTGCCGAGCAGCGACAGCATCTCTCTGGCAAATTCGAGGGTTGCGGAACCGTTTGCTGTCACTATGTTACGGTCGCCGACAGCCTGGGCATGAACGTAACCTTCCGGGTTGGTATAGCTGTCGCCGCCCCAAAGCCGCAATTGTTCCGGGCCGTTGCCGGTATGCTTTACCGTGTTGAGAAATCCATGCTTTGCCAGGAATGAGGCTCCATTGCAGATTGCGCCTACAATCCTGCCCTTTTCAATGGCATCGCGGACAATCGGCACGACAAGTTCCGCCACGGGCGTACTCCATCCGAAACCGCCCACCAGCACAAGCGCGGCATAATCGCCGGGCATTGTATCGAACGAATAGTCCGGCACGGTACGGAATCCGCCGATGGATTTCACCGGCTCCAAAGTGGGAGCGACAACCTTGTTGACATACTTGGGAGCCTCTTTCAAGGCGAACTCATCGGAGGCAATAGCCTGCGAAAGATACACCGCCTCATGCGCCGCATAATCCGGCAGAAGAATATATAGGACTTCGTTATTCATAGATGGTTCAACTTCAGAATCCAATTACAAAATTAACCAATTCTACGGATATTCTTTCCGTTATGATTGTGAATGTGAAAAGGCGGTCTTTCTCCGCCTTTCCACATTCCATAATCAAGAGGCTGCACATAAGTACGACCTCTAACAGATGCTTTTCCTGATTATCATCTGCGTACTTTTATCAGATGTTTAATCCAGATATAATAGCCCGTAAGCGGCAGGCTTGCTCCGAACAAGGCAATGAGAAGCCACAGAATGCGTGCCGGGACACCTCCGAAACCTCCGGTATGTACAGAATATATCCAGCCGCGCAGTCTGTCTGCCGGCGCGGCAGCGGAATATTCCATCACAGGGGCGATATCGCCAGTATCACGGTTAAAACCGTAGCGGTCGGAAGCCCGGACGTTTCCGAGTTTGCCAGAGACCACACTCGCAGTCCCATCCCCCACTGTTATCTCAACGGCATCGGGATTCTGCGCTTTCAACTCATCATGAATCCGCTGCCAGCAACCGAATCCGGAAGGCTTTCGGTCGTTTCCACGGTTTCCTTCGATGGTCCGTATATGGCCTGCGCCACCCGCCTCGCCTCGACGACTTTCTACATTTTTCTGTGCGCTGGAATTTCTCGGAGTATATTCCACTCCACAAACGGCATAGAAAGCATTGCGATACCAATCGAACGACCAGGTGAGTCCGGTAAGCGACATCGCCAGCAGCACCACCAGTGCATACATGCCTCCGGCCACATGAAGTCCTCTCCAGAAACTTTTCCATCCGTCTTTAAATGAAATGGACAGGCTGTTTACTAAATTTTTCTTCGCCCGCGGCCACCATATAATCACCCCGGTAACAAGGGCGATTACAAATATAAGCGTGGATATGCCTACCACCAGTTTTCCTACTTTCATTCCATCGCCATGCGGGCTGGCGCTGTCCAGAAGCCAGCGGTGAAGGCGGAACATTATGGAAAAAAAATGCCATACGTTCGTATCTGCCTGTGATTTCGCCCGAATACTGGTCGACAAAAAGGGCAGCCCTGCGTGGCTTGGAGAGGTTTACCTGATATGTCCGTTCCCTGTCGTTGAAGACGGTGACACCTGTTATGGATACCGAATCCGGCAAAGTCGCCTTCACTGACTCCATGAGTTCTCCCAGGTCGACCGGGCGGCTCTCCACGGATGCCACGTAATAGACATCCCTTCTGAGGCTTCTCGTTATCTCCGGCTCGAATACCAACATCGCACCGGAAAAGCAAATAACAGTTATTATTATGCCGAAAGGCACCGACAGCCACAGATGTATCCTGTGAAAGAATCTCATCTGCTCATCATTTTGCCGGCTCCATATAGCCGAAGCCGGTGATATCGGTAGCGTTGTCGACTGTCAGCCCCTTGACAGCCTGTGCTGTTGTCGTATCTATTCTGTAAATCGCCGGAGCTCCATCGGCAACGTTTACAGAAATATATACGGCGCCGTTGTGTGCGTATGCTGTTTTGCCTATCGACGATATTCCCGAAGGAAGACCGCTCACAAAGGTAAGGCGCTTAGCCTCTGCATCGAATATAGCGAGATCGGTGGCTACGAATCCTTTCTCGGTGAGAGGACGGTCGTACATGAGCATAAGAAAACGGCTGCCGCCCGCATGCCAGCAACGCATGAACGACCGACCGTCCGCCAGTGCCTCGATGTTGCAGTAGTAAGAATCGAAAGAGGTGGCACCGGCAGGAATACGGCACACGCCGGCAGGCAGAGTTGTCTGTTGCCGCACATCTGTCATCGTTTTGGCGTAGGATGGCGAAAACACATATATGTCTCCGTTGTCGGCGCTCCAGATAGTCTGGTAGTATTGGGATTTGAAACGTCCGCAGGGATAACTTATCCTGTCAGTTTTTGCAAATACCGGGTTGGTAAGGGTTTCATCCTTGAAGATAGCGACCCAGCACTCATCGGGATACTGCGTCCATTGCAGTTCTCCTTTCTTGTAGCTGCTGGAGTTGCTGCCTCCGTCGGCCGTCTTTACAAGATCCTGATACCCCGGCCGAATCCATTTTCCGTTTTCTACGGCCGCGCCGTATTGGCTGAGTCCCATAGGTATGGCTCCGGACAGAATCTGACTTCCTCGCCGCTCTATTCCAGCCAGAGTCACATATTCGCCGTTGCCGAGATAGTTCTCCACTGAATATGTGCCCGAGGAAGTGTCGTTCTGCCTTGAAGTCTCCGCATCCACGTCGAGATAGGATACCAGCAGTGTCTTCGGCAGATATCCATTGCCGTCGGCAAAGGTGGATGGCCCGTCGCCGGTCGATGTGGATATAATCTCATTTTTATATATTCCGTATGATGTGAAACGGCTTATTTTATATTCCATGTCGCGCGGAACCATACTTCCGTCGGCATTGAGAACATAGCTTCTGGTGGTGCCCGCGTTCCCCTGGTTATATGTCAGCGCGTAGAGGTAGCCGTCGGGGTGGAACACCCACTGGCTCGCTCCGTCGTTCAGAAGTCCGGAGTTATTGCCGACCGAGACGTTCCCCCCGTCGACAGACTCGGCGGTGAGTAATATGTTGGTCGTGCCCTTTGAATCCGTAACAGTAGTGGCTATCACGTATTTCCCGCCGGTGTTCCCTTGGGTTCCACCACCTGCAGGTTCGTCGTTTTCGGAACATCCCGAAAATACCATCGCCGGCAATGCCAGCGCGCACATGGCGCGCAATAATTTGTGATTTTTCATTTTTCTGGTTTATATTTGAATATAGTGTTGTTCAGTTATCGCCGAAATAGATGCGCACCTTTCCATAAAAAGCGCGCCCTGCTTTCTGCAGGCTGAAATTGTCGTATAGTCTTGCGTCGGTCAGATTCCGGCACTCAAGAGAGATGTTGTACCGTCCCTTGCCGATTCCGTAACTGACACTTATGTTATGAGCGAACTGGTCAGGCACCATATAGTCACTGCTGTTGCTTCCAAGATTGGATGAGTAGTAGCAGAAGCTATGTGTGTACTGGTTGTCGTAGGTCAGTGTCAAGGTGTTGTCTTTGTTGCCGAGTCCGACCCAGTAGAAGTTCACATCCGCGTCGGCGAACATATACGGCTGGTTGGGCATCCGCTCGCGGTATGAAACGTTGGCTGTGGTGCTGTTCATCGCGGTGCGCATATTGTCCCTGATATTCATCTGTGTGAAGTTGCCTCCCAGACTCAGCCATTTTGAAAAACTATATCTCAGCGACACACTGAAACCATCGGTTCTGACTTTTCCGTAGTTTACATATGTCGCCGCAAATTTGCCGCCGCTGAGCGACATTATGTTACGCTGGATGTAATCGCGGGTGTCGCGGTATATCAATGCCGCCTCGCAATATATGGCATTGCATCCGAAATTCACATTGTAGCTCAGATTAAGATTGACATTATGGCTCGATTCAGGTTTCAACGCCATGTCTCCGGTCTCAAGATCCTCATCGCCGAACATTTCCTCTATAGTGGGCATCCGCAAGGCTTTCTCGTATGATGCCTTCACCTGGAATCCGAATGGCATGAACAAAGTTCCTGCCGCGCCATATCCCCAATAACCTGCTGTCCGCGAAGTTTTTTCATAATTATCCTGTGCGGAAGAAGTAGCCACCGGGCCGGAAACATATTGATGATACTGTTTACCGAAAACAGAGAAATTCAATTTTCTGTTCGGCATATATCTGTACGAAAGCCCCATGATATTCTTGCCGGTGACTTTCGGTATGGCTGCCATCGTCGGCGGATTTGTAAGCAGGTTTCTTGTTGACCTGTTGAATGAATTGAACACATCGTTAATGGTAAACACATGCTTCCGGCCGAGGTGGTAGTCTGCAGTGAAAGTTGCCGCCCAGTTGTTGTTGTCGGAACTTGCATTCTGATACGATTGTTCACCGGGCGAATTCAGGGTCGCGGTTTCTCCCCTCCAGTTATACTTCATCGAAGCAGTATCCACATTCACAGTCACATTACGGGTGTAGCTGGCATTGAATGACACGTCGAGCCCGCGGACAAAAAGATTACGTCTGTAATATTCGACCGACGGCATAAGATTATAACCGTGGCGATGCTTTTGCCCGTATACAATCTCCTGGCGGACTCCGGTCTGGATGTCCTTGTACATGCGGGAATACGTGAAGCCAACCAGCAGCCTGTCGGCCCACGGCTTGCCGACAAACCCTATTTTGCCGACAACCGCCTCGTTATGATACGTGTCGTTGAAGCGCCTGACATGCTCCAGCCTTCTGCGGTTGATTGCTCCGGTCGTGAAATCCTCGACAGGAGACCAGACTCTGTAATCGTTGTCGGAATAGTTCTGAAAAGCGTTTATCTCGTATTTTAAGCCATTGCGCAATGTCTGCCCGAAATTGATGTGCGATTTATGTGTATTGAACGACCCAAACGAATATGAGGCGTCCACAAACCATCGTCTCCTGCGTTTGGGTGTGACAATATTGATGACCCCGCCTATCGCATCCGACCCGAAGCCCACCGGAACGACCCCTCGGTAGACCTCTACCCTTTCTGCAAAGTTGACAGGAATGTTGTTCAGCCCGAAAGAGCTGCCGACTCCCTCCTGCGGAACGCCGTCGATGAAAATTTTTATATGTTTCCCGCTGAAACCATCCATGGTCACTGCGATGTCGGAACCGACGCCTCCGCTCTCGCGTATTTTCATTCCTGGAGCTTTCACGAGAGCATCTCCGAGTGTCTTGGTTGAGTTTATTAAATCATGCGTGTCAACAGCCACTGCGTTGTATGCCGAATTTTTAATCTTGCCCACCTGGCTGCCGACTATAACCACCTCCGCCAGTTGTGTCGCGGATTGCAGTTTTACACTCAGTTTGATTCTGCCGCCGGCAGGAATTTCCACCTTGCGTTCCATTTTTTCAAACCCTACCGAAGAAAACACTATGGTATAATTTCCGGCAGGTGCTTTAATATGGTACAGCCCACGCTCGTCGGTGATGCATGAAAACCGTGAATCTTTCAGAAACACGGTAGCATAGTCAACAGCATTGCCGTCCGCTGAAAGTACCTTGCCTGAAACCATCCCCATGGGTTCTCTCGCAGAAGAAGCAAAGAGCAACAGCGGATTCAGTACAACTGAAATAAAAAACAACAGTCCTTTATATGTCATCATTTTCCTATTTTGAAACCGGTTGCAAAATTACTTCTACACCGATTGGCCCGCAATTCCATGAAATCGGATAAATCCGGAACTGTCGGACATCCTATTTATAGGTATATACAGCGGCAACGAGGCTAAGAGACGCAAGTGTCTCTTAGCCTCGTTGCCGCTGTAAGTGCCGACAGCTTATTTCAGCTCAATCTCCTTGGGATCTACAATTCCATGAAGGATGGCGAATATTGTGAGCGCCGCCGTGGAATGAATGTTCAGTTTGGAGCTTATGTTTTTGCGGTAAGTCGTTATGGTATGGAACGAAAGTGACAATCTGTCAGCGATTTCCTTGTTGGCAAGTCCATGCGCGACAAGACGGATTATGTCTTTTTCCCTATGGCTTAATTCCTGATTACCGGAAGTGCAACTGTTCTGGCTACGGTTTGTGGCACATACCGCCTTCTCAAGAGCTTCCACAGCCGGCACAAGTATCAGATTCTCGATTTCACAATGAGAGACAAGATCTTCACCGCAGGCCGATATATTGAACAGAGCGCGGTTCAGCATGCGTGTGTTGGGCATCACATAATGCTGCAGGAATATATCCTTCAACTCGTTTAGTTTGGACACAACCGATTCGTGCTTCGAAGCGAAGTCCGATATTCTGAAACCACCGGAGGGCTTGCCACCCAGCAGCTCCTCGATATATGGAAACACTATCCGGTTCTCGTAATCCATGTGGCTGTGTACCTCATCGGCATATTCATCAAAGAACCTTATTATATGGACAGCGACATCGTCGAGCCTCTGCTGATGGACCGCGCTTACCAGAGCTTCGCGGATATCCGGCAGTCGGAAATCCAATATATAGGAATGCGCCTCCCTCAGATATGACAATAAAGTCGGCAACTCAATCTCGTTTATCGAGAACCGTTTTCCACTGATCAGATTCGCAATAGCGAGAAACGTGGGACAATCGATACCTTTTTCCTCGCAGACCTCGCAGACAGTGCGCTCCCCAAAGCCGAAGGGCACACGAAAACGATTCAGCACCAATAACAACTGGTTATTGTCCTCGACCAAATCCCGCACTTTATCGGTTGCCAGATATTTTATAGACGACTTTATCATGTTTCTAACTCCGTTCTCTATGAAATACGCCGCAAAAGTACTCTAAAAACCACAATAAGCCCATACCTAAAAATAGTGAATCCGGGCTGCATTAAGTAGTATTCGGGAGAATGTGAGACAGCGAGTCACGGATGCACCGGGATTGCCGGATTTCGCTATTTCGGCATTTTTGACTAATTTTGCGCAAAATTCCACACCAGCAGAACAATGGCAGAAAAAATCGTAATAATGGACTTCGGGTCGCAGACCACGCAGCTCATAGGCCGCCGTGTGCGCGAACTCGGCATCTACAGCGAGATAAAACCTTACCACAGCTATCCTTACGGACAAGAGAAAGAGGAGAACATAATCGGTGTTATTCTTTCGGGCAGCCCTCTGAGCGTGTACGACAAGGATGCCTTCCGCATCCAGCTGGACCGTATTCTGGGCCGTGTGCCGGTGCTCGGCATATGCTATGGCGCCCAGCTCATGGCCTTTTGCCTGGGCGGAGCCGTGGAGCCGGCACCCTCGCGTGAATATGGCCGCGCGCGCCTGGCGGAAGTCGACACCACAAATCCGCTTATGGCGGGAATCACTCCCGGTGCACAGGTGTGGATGAGCCATGGCGACACCATCACCGCTCTTCCCGAAGGCTTCCATGCCATTGCATCCACCGGCGATGTCCGCTATGCCGCCTTTGCCGCCGGAGATATGCCGGTGTGGGGCGTGCAGTTCCATCCTGAGGTGTTCCATAGCGAATGCGGCAAGCAGATTCTGGAGAATTTCGCCGTGGGCATATGCGGTGCCGCATGCGACTGGAGCACGGAATCGTTTATCGACAGCACTGTGGCCGAACTGCGCCGCACTCTCGGCGACGACAAAGTGGTTCTTGGCCTCAGCGGCGGTGTCGACAGCACCGTGGCTGCCGTACTGCTTGCCCGCGCCATCGGCGACCGGCTCAACTGCATTTTTGTAGACCATGGCATGCTGCGCCTTGGCGAGTTCGACGAGGTAATGACAGAATACCGCCGTCTAGGCCTTAACGTGAAAGGCGTGGACGCTTCCGAGAAGTTCTTCTCCGACCTTGCCGGAGTGACCGACCCTGAGCGGAAACGCAAAATCATCGGCGCAGATTTCGTGGAAGTGTTCGACCAGGAAGCCTGCCGCATCGAAGGTGTGCGCTGGCTCGCCCAGGGCACCATCTACCCCGACTGCATCGAAAGCCTGTCGATCACCGGCACTGTCATCAAGAGCCACCACAACGTCGGCGGCCTTCCCGAACGCATGAACCTCAAGATCTGCGAGCCTCTGCGCCTCCTTTTCAAGGACGAGGTGCGCGCCGTGGGCCGCGCGCTGGGCATCGACGAGAAACTCATCGGCCGCCATCCGTTCCCGGGTCCCGGCCTGGCAGTGCGCATACTCGGCGATGTCACCCGCGAGAAGGTGTCCGTGCTCCAGCAGGCCGACCACATATTCATCCAGGGCCTGCGCGACAGCGGCCTCTACGATAAAGTGTGGCAGGCCGGCACTATCCTTCTGCCGGTGCAGAGCGTAGGCGTGATGGGCGACGAACGCACCTACGAACGCGCGGTGGCGCTGCGTGCCGTTACCAGCACCGACGCCATGACCGCCGACTGGGCACATCTTCCCTACGAGTTCCTCGCCAAAGTGAGCAATGAAATCATCAACAAGGTGCGCGGCGTAAACCGCGTTTGCTACGATATCTCTTCCAAGCCGCCGGCCACAATCGAGTGGGAGTGACATCCGCAACACCCTCTAAATACAGTTTGCATAGCCTGATATAAATGCAGATTCTGAAATTCGGAGGCACTTCCGTGGGAAGCGCCGGGCGCATCGCCTCCGTGGCGGCGCTGGCCACGCGTGAGCGTGGCAACATAGTGGTGCTTTCGGCAATGTCGGGCACAACCAATTCGCTTGTGGAGATTTCGGAATATCTCTACAAGGGCAATGTACCCGGAGCGCAGGAAACACTCAACGCACTGGAAACCAAATACCGCGCCGTGGTCGACGAGCTGTTCTGCGGCGACAGCACGGCTTTCGCACGCCTGGAGCCGTCGTTCCGCCTCATCCGGGCGTTCTTCTGCGAACCCTTCGGAGAAAGCGCCGAGAAAGAGATTCTCGCACAGGGCGAGCTGATGAGCACTGCCCTGATGCAGGAATGCATGAGCCGCCGGGGAATCGCCGTGGGCATGCTGCCGGCACTGGACTATATGCGCACCCTCGACAACGGCGAACCCGACATGGCCCACATAGGCACCCGCCTGCGGCGCCTGCTGGCCGACAACCCGGGGTGCGACGTGTATCTGACCCAGGGATACATATGCCGCAACAGCCATGGCGGTATCGACAACCTCAAGCGCGGCGGAAGCGACTACACGGCTTCGCTGATTGGCGCCGTGACGGACGCCGATGAAATTCAGATATGGACCGACATAGACGGCATGCACAACAACGACCCGCGCTTCGTGCCCGACACCGCACCCGTGCACGAACTGCATTTCGAGGAGGCCGCCGAACTTGCCTATTTCGGAGCCAAGATTCTGCATCCTTCGTGCGTGCTGCCGGCCAAACTCCACAATATTCCCGTGAGGCTGCTCAACACCATGGAGCCACAGGCCAAGGGGACACTGATTTTCAACGCGCCTCCCACAGGCCGCATCAAGGCTGTTGCGGCCAAGGACAACATAACGGCCATAAAG
>Ga0073906_1001680_pt1 | contig 32580 bp, 32 predicted proteins | sample Inofromicrocosms_FD_65485 | JGI IMG/M metagenome (GOLD analysis project Ga0073906, IMG submission 65485) | Mouse cecum microbial communities from Vienna, Austria - Inoculum for glucosamine and mucus D2O microcosms | ecosystem: Host-associated > Mammals > Digestive system > Large intestine >...
GTTCCTCCCTAACTGCTCCGCCCTAATTTGCTCCGCCCTAGAATACGATCTCATTTTACCATCCCGACGGGGGGCTGTATAGGTGGAGTTTTATCAACCATTGTTCCCATATCGTTCCGGGCAGTAAAATACCAGGAGATCCAGCCAGCGTGAATTGCGGCCTGGGTCCTCCATGAAATTACAATCTACATAGAAGTCTCCCAGGCAAAAGCCGGCGACGAATTCCTCAAATATGCGGACCTCCTTTGTGGCAAGGTGGATTATTCCAACGCCAATACATTGGTCCGGATTCTGCGGAAGGATTTTGTCCAGGCAGTCCGCGCATAGAAAAACGGCCACCTTGTCCGTGTCCAGGGTTTCATCCTCATAAAAACGCAGAGAGCCTGTGGCATACCCTCTGTCATAGTCCAGCATTATGTCTGCGGAAAAGCCGCCGCTCTCACTTTTACCTCCGCCAAAGGATACAACACCGGCGTATTCTTCAATCATCCGTCGGTTCAGCCTGTCATAGCGGTTGATCTCTATTGGTATGACCTCAAACGTGTTGAGACTAATCAGTGCGATGTTTTCCTGTCCCCAATAAAATGGTTCCAATGTTTCGATCTTACCTCCGCATAAATAGCAGTCCTCTTTCGCTGTGTCGGAGTGATAAAGGACATCCTCACCGCCGGCGGTATTTTGCATCCGCCCACATCCTGACAGGGTGAGCAGCAGCAATAGAGCCAGGGTCCATGAAGCTTTCTTCATACCGTGCCGCCCTCATGGGTCACGGCCAGGGTGAGGGGATCAATGACGAACATCTCCCGGCCCAGCTTCCGGGCGTAGTTCACTGTGGCGCCGGTGCCGCTGCGGCCCGCTCCGCTGTAAACGGCCAACAGCACGGCGGCGTGGTCTACCAGAAAGCGGTTGCGTTCCACCATACAGTTTTTGTGGAAGACCCTGTTGACATAGATAATAGAATCCGCCTGTTCCAAAATGGAATCATAAAGTTCCCGCGATGAAACCGGCCATTTGTCCGCCTGCTCTTTACAGGGAAGGACGCAATGGAGCTTGATCGTGGGATTCTTCTCTCTCAGGTCAAGTACAATTTGGGCGCAGTAGCAGTCTGTCCCTTCCGCCATCCCGGACAGGAACTGTGTGAATCCCGCTCCTACCAATTCAGAGATTTGCTCGGCCAGCGTTGCTTTCAGATCTACGCACCGGCTGTCCGCTTCGTCATACTTCCACGGGAGTTTGCGGGGACGATGGCCAGTGAAGGCACAGCATTTTGTCGGCATGAGTCCTCAACCCTCCAAAGTATGGGGATTATATCCCCTTAATAAAGAGGATTATAACCCCCATACTATTAACTGTCAATGGGGGTGATTCTATGATCGTATTTGATAAGCTGTGGATAACGATGGAGCAAAAGGGCGTTTCCACTTATCAGCTTCGGGAGCGTGGCGGCATTGACAGCAAAACAGTTCGCCGGCTTCGTGTCAACGATAATATTGAGACAAAGACCTTGGATAAACTATGTGCGGCGCTGGACTGCAAACTTGATGATATCGCCGAGTATATACCGTGATTTCAGACAGCAAAAGACCTCCCATGTCACATGGACACGGGAGGTCTTTTCTATCGGGCGCCCGGAAAAACCAAAGCGCTCAATCCTCCGGCTGCTCCAGGTCAAGCCGCTGGGCGATCTCCTCCGGTTTGAGGCCGGATTTGCTGGCGCGCTTGATCAACTCCTGAATCTTTTGCTTCTTGGTCTTGCGGGGCTTGCGCGGCGGCTTAGGGGCAAGAATATCCTTTTTCTTCTGCTCCAAAACCGCAATCTTTTCCTTGACAGCCGCCGCTTTTTTATCAAACTCCTCGTTGGCGGCGGCTCTTTTTTCGGCAAGGGAATCCAGATCCTGATTCAGCTTTTGAATCTTGCCGTCGATATCCCCGGCCATCTGCTGAGGGGTGCGGCGGGTGCGTTTTGTGCTTTGCTCATCCATGACAACTGCTCCTTTTCCATGTATTGTTTTCGGAGGAATCCTATGCAGGAAATGATACCCAAAAACAACATTTTTAACAGGTGCATTCATCATATCACAGGAATGGCATTTTGGGAATAGGGAAAGATGGCGTTCACATTAAAAAGCAGCTGAAGTACAAAAAGTGATTTCTCCGGAGCCTTTCTGTCACCACTTGCTCAAAATCTTCCCGTACATCTGCCGCTTCTCCCGCTCGTGCCGCTGTACCACCAGGATCACGGTATCTCCCACCAGGAAGTCCGAATCCTCGTACTGGTAGGAGTAGTTGCACATGCAGACGGTGCCGTCAGGCAGATTGCAGAACACGCCGCCGCCGTACTTCCCGGCAATCACCGCCTGCCTCCGGCTGCCCGCCGGGTGACGGAACTCCGCACCCTCGAAGGGGTTGGATTCTGTCTCCTTGACGGAGATCCGCAGAGCCTCCTTCTCCGGGTCATAGCTCTTTACCACGCAGTCCAATTCCTGGCCAGGGCGATACTCATTCCGCAGGTCCGGGATGGCGGTGTAGCGGAGGTCCCGCTGGGTCATGTTGATGTCGTGGCCGTAGCACTCCACCAGACACCGACGGGGGCCTACGGAGAGAAGCCGGCATTTCAGCCGGGCGCCCTCCCGGCAGAGGGCGGGCCGGTGGGCGAAGAAGTACCGCTGGGACCGGGCCGCCAGCCGCCGGGAACCGATGGCAAAGCCGCTCTCGCGGTCCACCTTGATGATGATGAAGTCAATCGTCGCGCCTACCATGTTCTGGAGTACGAAGTCCGGCCGCTCATGGCCTGCCTCCCACATCTCCGTGGCAGGAATGACCACCCGGACCCGATAGGGAATGACAATGGCGCAGTACATGGTCTGGCGCTCCATCCGCCCGCTCTCCCCGTTACGGACGCTGATAGAATGGGGGTCCACGCCGATGATTGTGCCGGAGAGGGCGCTGCGGCCCCGGTAGGAGGCGTAGATGGAGTTCCATTCCTGCCGCTCTTCGGAGGTCAGGTCCCGATCCAGGTCGTTGAAGTCCAGGTCAAAAAAGCTCTGACGGTCACTCTTCGGCAGCGGAGCCGGAGCGGGAATGCCGCCGGTGTCAGCGGGGCCGGCCTCCTCCGCCGGAATCTCCGGAGTTTCCGTGGGGAGGGCAGTTTCTTCCAGAGACCCCGTGCCGCCAGTGGGTTCCAGAGACTCTGGAAAGATGTCAGTGCCAGGCGGGGACTCCCCATCCGGCGGAGCCGCCGGCATTTCATCAGCCAGTTTGTGGGTCTCTTCAGTCTCAGGCAGAGTACCGGGCGGCTCAGCCTCTCCCTCACCCGCAGCATTACCCTGGAGCAGGTCTGCACCTCCAGCATCCGGGACTTCCGTCACCTCTTCAGCGTGCTCAGGCAGCTCTTCCGGAAATGCGCCCGCCTCATAGGGAGTTTCAGGCGAACCCTCCGGGTTTTCGCCTGAGCCCTCGATGGTTTCCGCCTCCGGCAGGCCAAGGGCCTCCATGTTGGCTTCCTGCTCCTCCACAGGGACCGCTTTCTTTCTCGCCATAATGTGTACCTCCTATGTAGAATTTATATTTCATGGCCCATTGGAGCCATAAAACCGATGGGAGCCGTCCTCCAAGCGGGCGGCAAAAAAATGTCCAGCCGGCAGAGTCAGGCCCTCCGGGACAGCGCCCGTCTGGCAGGGCGCACCGGCGCCTGCGATCCAGACAACGCGCTTTTTCTGAGCCAGCAGTTCCACCGTGGAACGGATCGGCGCAGACAGTTCCGCCACGGTAAACAGGCGGAGATTGTCTCCCCAGGAGAACCGCAGGATTCCCGGACGCTCCACCTTGGTTGTGAAGTCCTCCGGTACTCCTTCCGCAAGCTCCAGCATCACGTCCACAGCCTCCAGACAAAGGGTGTCGGGCCGCGCGCCGGACAGCCGGACCAGTTCTCCGTCCAGAAAAATGCCGCTGTTCCCCGCCCGGAGCTGGCGCAGCATGGCATCGAGACGGACCTCGGAAATCTTTGAATCAGGGTGCTGAAACTTCTTTCCCAGCAGCACAGCCAGTTGCCGGCGGCGGATTAAGTGCAGCTTTCGAAGGACTTCCAGGATGTATTTCTGTTGAACGGTCAAAAGCATAGCCGTCACCTCCTTCCGGGCGGAGCGGGCTGGTTTGACGGCCTGCCGATGCTGTTGAGATACGGGTCCACCAACAAATCGCTCTCACTCTCCGCGATGCAGTTGAAGATTGTGACCATGGTGTAGGCCGTGGAGTTCTTCACCGGGCGCTCCAAGTTCGACCGGAGTTTTCCCCTTGCGGCGTCCAGGATCATCCAGTCCAGCAGATGCAGCCGGGAACGGACCCGGCTTTGGGGCAAGGTGGCGTTGCCGATCCGAAAGCTGTCCGAATAAAAAAGCCGCTCAATGGCGTTTTCAAACACCCTGGCGACTTCCGGTTCGAAGATATCCAGTTCACAGGCGTCCAGAATGTCCTGGAGCTCTTGTTCATCGTCTGCCAGACGGGCTCCGTCCGCCTGTCTGTTCGTGCCCGCAGGGCCTACGGACAGACTGACGTAAATATCACTCTCTTCTTTCTTACTTGTTTCTTTATAACTTGGCGGCGGATTTGGCGGTTCTGGAGCCGCGGATTCTGCTGTTCTGGAACCGCAGAATTGGCGGTTCTTGAACGGCGGATTTTGCGGTTCTTGCGGAGGCAAAGCGCCCCCAGTGCTGGATTCCTTTCCTTCAAGACCCGCAGATTCGGCGGTTCTTGAATCATCAGTATGTTCTCCCGGAACGAAGGGCGCGCTGGTGTACTCGGGATCGTCCTGGGGCTGGACATGGGCAAGGTAGATCTGATTGGCGTCGCCCCGGCCACAGCGTTTCTCCCAAATGAGATTCCGCTCCGCCAGTTCCCGGAATGAGGCCGTCACCCGCTTCTCGCAGATGCGAAGTTCCTTCGCCAGCTCCTTCCGGGGGAAGATCACGAATACCTCTCCCTGGTCATTGGTCCAGCCGTTCCGGCGGGAGAGCTGGAAGCGGTTCAGCAAAAAGGTGTAGGCTACTTTGGCATCCAGGCTCATGTCCGCATACCTGGGGTCCGAGAACAGCCAGCGGGGCATCTGCATATGGTAAATGCTCTGTACGTCCGTCTGCCGCATCAGCGGGAAGTCTGGTCGTTTCTTCATTTCCGCGGCCCTCATGGGACCACCTCCTCATAAAAATGGATGTTTTATCCCGCCAGGCTCTATCGTCCTGGCGGGAGATCGTCTTCATCATCGTCGCAGTCGCGGACAGCCTTAGCTTCCACCATACCAAGACCGCCCGCGGCCTCCGTTTTCATGTCAGGACAGTCGTAAACGGGAACTGCCTCCGGCTGAGGAGCGGATTGCGGTGGAGCTTTTTGGAGGGACGGTTCTTTTCCCGTTGCGCCCGGTGCTGGAGGCGGCTCAGGGGATGCCTTTGGCGGCGGCGCTGGAGCGGGGGCTGGTTTCGCTTTTTCCTCCTCCCGCCGCTTCCACTCGGGGGTGTAGTTGATGACCTTGCAAGATTTTAGCGCATTGTAATCCGGCAGCTCCTCCGGAGCCAGCTTATAGAGCAGAGCGGGCTTACGGCCCTGGAACAGGGCGATGCACTGACGCCGGTCCAAGCGGAGGATTTCATCCGGCAGCATCAGGTCCCGCTGGGTGTTGCTCCGGGTCTGGGAATATGGCCGGGTGGAGGTGTAGACGGGGGAAAACAGCGGCATAAGGGGCATCTGATTGTTGGTGACGGAGATCGTCACCTTGCCGCATTTCTTGGAGATATACTCCGCCGAGGTCAGGTCGTTGCAGCCCATGTAGAGGGTCTGGTCGAAGGTGGCCAGCTGGTTCTCCCACTCCTTGCCGGGGTACTTTTCCTGCCACTGGCTCAGGCTCTGAACCACAATCTGACAACTCATGTTGAAGCCCCGGATGCTGTTCAGGGCGTCCGCAATCCCCTCCATGTAGCCGATGTTGCAATATTCGTCCAGGCAGAAGTTCACCAGCACGGGCAGGCGTCCATTTTTGCCATACAGCCGGGCATAGTCGGAAAGGCGGGGCAGGGCCAGGGAGAAGAACAGGGAACTGAGGAAGCGATAGGCGCTGTCCTGGGCGGAGATGATGACGAAGTACGCACAGGGTTTTTGTCCCGGCAGTAGCAGGTCCACGTCATGGTTCCGGGTGATAGCGTCCACCAGCTTATTCTGAAAAATGGCCAGACGGTTGCCCAGGCCAATGGCGATGTTGCCCCACAGGTTTTCACGGGCCTTGAGAAACAGGCCGTGATGTCCCTTGGCGGGATGCTCTGGCGGCAGGGCGGCCAGGATGCGGTTGATCTCGTTGATGCTCTTATTGGCGAGGAGCTGGTACACATCTCCCAGGCCCCGCTGTTCGATGGGCAGCAGGTTTCCCTGATCGTCCTTCAGGTTGCAGACGTAGTGGATGAGGGCCATGAGCAAATTCAGCTCCGCCCGGCTCCAGAAGTCATCGGCCTCCTTAGCTCCGGAGGTATTTTGAATAATGGTGTTCGCTACGGTCTGGACCAGCTGCGTCTCCTTGTCCAAAGAATACAGGCAGTTCCAGCCATCGGAGTGGGCCATGTCCAGAAAGTTCACCGCCCGGACGCAGTAGCCGTGTTCCTTGAAGTAGGGAGACATTTTTTCAAAAAGCTCGGCCTTCGGGTCCGTGATAAAGATGGACTCTCCCCGCTGGGCACATCCAAGCATGAAAGGGATGATGAAGCCCCTGGACTTTCCGCTGCCAGGGGCTCCGATGCAGAGCAGATTGTTGTTGTCGCCGGGGACCATCCGGTGGGCGGCATAAGAGGCATATTTGTCCAGGTCGTCCGGGCGGGCTTTCAGCTTTCCCAGCATCATGCCCTTGACCTCCGAAGCCGGGCCAAGCTCCAAAAACTCCGTCATCTCCTTTTTCGTCAGGAAGCCGGAAGAGCCATGGGTGGCGTCCGGGAGAATGTCAAAGCCGCGGGGATCATGGATGAACTTATAGCCGGAAAACCAGATATATCCCTTTTTCATAATCAGGCAGATCAGCAGCACCACCACGGTGGTGACGCCTAGCCCGAAGGGGGTCAACAGCACGAACCAGTTTTTGAAGGGGTTCAGCACCCAAATGCTCTCCGGCGGCGTCTCGCCGGGCGGGCAGAAGGTAAGGGCGGACCCAAGCTTCAGGGAATTGAGAAACATCCCGTAGAAATACCAGGCCGTCAGGCCCAGGGGAACATAAACGGGGAATTTCTTCTTATTGCGGTCAAACCAGGGGCCGCATTTTTGGACCAGTTTATCTTCCAGCTCTTCCAGGAGCTTTGAAGGACGGCGCATCAATCACATCTCCTTCCGCAGTGAGAAATTGAGTCCGGGGCGGCGTATAAGGAACAGAGGGCCGGCCTGTCACCTCCGAGATCGCCTCGCCGGTGAGGATGAACACCCGGGCTTTTCCGGTGTCCCGGTAGCGGGAGAATAGGACAGCCTCGGCTTGGCCCTCCAGGGCAGCGATGGCGATTTGCGAATGTCCTTCCTGCCGGGCTTTTTCCACGGCGTCGTCCAGCCGCCGAAGGTCCATATCCGCCGCCATAACGAAGGGCATCCCCTGGAAGAGGGCGTCCCAGGCGGGAGAGGGCGACGGCTGATACTGTGCTTTCAACGCCGCCTTTGTGAGCTGGCGGCGATAATCCGGGACCGCCATAATCTGGAGCTGCACCGCTCCGGTATCATCGCAGGAGAGAAGGTGTACCGGGAGCTGAAGGCAGCGGTACGCGGTGCCGTAGGTAATCAGCTTCGTGTCTGTCCTGGGCTCGGAGGTATCCAGCTCCGTTAGAATATCGCGGTAACTTTGCCCCGCAAAGATAAACGACCGTGGAATTTCCCTGAAGCGGGCGGTCTGATTGGTGAAGGCGTTCAGTTCGTCTATCAGGGCCAGCTTGCCAATACCGGGGCAGACGTAGTGCATAGCACAGAGCAGGTCCCCCAGGCGGGCAATGGCCGCAATGCGGGTGCTGCCCCAGGGATTCGCTCCCCGGTCCCGGGTCAACGCCGAAAGAAACAGGGCGGGCGGCTTCACCAGCTCCATTGTTGTCAGCGTGAAGGGATTTACGCCTCCCCCATAGGCCGTAAGGACCAGCCGGGCTAAACGGAGGCGCCGCTGAATGATTGGAGGACGATAGCACTGAGAGATTTTTGGAATCGCATCGCCGCCATAAATTGCTGTCAACAACGACAGCCCTTCTTTTGCCAAAACCAGTGCGCCGCTTGTCTCATGCAGGCGGATCAGCTTTAAGGCAATCAGGTTTTCATACTCTGTTCTGCTCAACTGGTTATGCAAGTCCTCCGGGAAAACGTATTGACACCAACAAAGCAGCCGCAGCGCGTCGATATCCCGTTCACTGAACAGCATGGTTCCCTCATACTCTTCCCGCCAGATAGGAGGTCTTTTGGAACTCTCTGTTTTTGAAAATGTCCCATGCCTCTACACAATAGATAGGGCCGCTGGAGATGGTTTTGACCTGTTCTATATCGGATTCGGGCTGAAAGCTATGGGAGCTTGCAAAAAGTACAGTTTCGCAGAGCAGGACTGCCAGAATGATAGTTGCCAGACGTTTCATAAGGCGCCCCTTTCGTACACACGTCAGATTCTTATGATAGTTCCTGCGGGGAGCCGAAACCGCCCTTTCGCCGGGGCGGCGAAAGAACGGTTTCGGCCCCTTTCGGGGCCGCTATGCAGAGCCATTCTGATGACTCTGCATAGTAGTCAGGTAAATTGGTCCGATCAGACTTGGGTCCGCAAAAAATATTCTCTGATTTCAAGGCTTTCCGGCCCTGGACACCCATCAGACGGTGACTGCGCTCCAAGTCTTGAAAAAAGCCGCAAATCGGACGGGTATCGGATGGGTGTCTAATGCTCCCAGCCGCCCTCATAAAAGCCGGGGACAGCGTAATCCCCGGAGCGGGCGGCGAAGAAATCCGCAGCGTCCGAGAGGTCCAGCAGGGTAATGTGGCAGACGTTCAGCTCGCTCTTTTCCGAAATCAGAGCCACAGCCAAAGTGAACTGATCGTCGTCCGGGACCAGCCTGCCCTTGATGGCGTTGGACACCACCTTGAACCCCTTATTGTCCTGATCGAAAATGTGCCGCCCGTCCACGCCGCAGTGTTCGTCAATCACCAGCATGGCCTTTTGGAAAAAAGGCAGTTGGCTTCCGCCCGCCTCATAGTCGTCCAGCAGACGGCGGATGGTGTCGCTGAGCCATTCGGAAGGCTGATAGCGGCAATGAGGCAGCAGGGTGTTCAGCTGGATATGCAGCCACCCGTAGCCGAACTGCTCCACAAAACCGGAGGTTTCCATACGGGGAAGTATTGGCCTGTTTCCATAGCCGCCTACACCGGGAGAGTGCTTTTCGCACAGCCGCCGCAGCTCCAGAGCAGAGCGCTCGAAAACCCCGGAGGTTTCCTCCAAAGCCTTTTGCAGTCTCCCCGGGGATGTGCTGTCTGCCAGAGCGGCGAGACCGCCGGTGGCGCTGAACGCCTTCCCTGCAAGCTCCTGTATCCGGGCAATATCCTGTTTCATACCGTTCATTCCTCTGCCGCCTTTCTTCTGGCCCGCAGGTCCGTGGGGGAAGTAGTGATGGCGTCGTACTCCTTCGCCGTGGCGTGGAACTGGATGGGGACATGGTTATACCCGATACAGAGCAGTCCCTCTCCCCGTCGGAAGCGGGTGATCTGCCGCACTTCATCCTCCGAGAGATTCAGAACGCCCTGGATCAGCCGGGCCTCCTGTTCCTCCATCTGCATCACCAGCTTGATGCGGCTGGAATCCAGAATCCCCTTGCCGTATTTGCCGCCGTCCAGTCCAAACAGGTCCTGCATCCCCTGGGTGGAAGTAACGGCAATCCCGCCCAGGCCACGGATGGTCTTGACCATCTCCTGGACGAAGCCCGCCGCCAGCGGGTTTGAGTTGGCCCCCACCAAGCTCCACAGCTCGTCCGCAATCAGGGCGGAGAGGTCCTCCCGGGAATCCATGATCAGGTCGTTGGCGATGTCCGTCGCCCAGAAGATACCGGGGAGCAGCAGGTCATCCGGCATCCCAGAAGTGTCCAGGACGATGTACTTGTTATCCAGGTCGATGTCGTTTCGTGCGCCCATGGCGGAGGCGGAGCCGGTAACGTACCGGGCCAGGACCACCGAAAGGTGCTTTGTCTCTGGATTCTCCGCCAGGACCTTGTACCAGTCTGCAATGATGGGCATTTCCACAAAGTCCCCGGCTTCGTCGGTGATGGTGGCGTTGTCAAAGGTGATGCCATACTGGCGGTAGCACTCCACCAATGAAGAATCCAGATAGTTTTTATCCTCGTCGCTGAGGTCCCGCTTCTGGAGGGAGTACCAGATGATAAGCCGGGAGATTTTGTCGGCAAGCACGGAATCATCCCGCGCCGCCATATCCCGGAGGCCAGCGTAGGAGTCCAGGGAGCGCCGCCGGATGGCCATGATGTTGGGGCAGTCTTTGGAGGACGGGGACATCCGCAGGTACAGCCCGCCCAGCAGCTCGCAAAGAGGACGGAACTCATGGCCCTTTTTCGGCACAATGAAGATGACCCGCCGCCCCTGCTGCCGGAGCCGTCCGCCCAAACATTGGAGGGTAAAGGTCTTCCCCGCGCCGGAGGAGCCGCCGATCCAGCAGTTGCCGTTGGTGTATTTATAATCGTCGTAAGGGTCCAGGAACACCGGGGAGCGGTTGTAGAGGTTCAGGCCCAGGAAGATGCCGTTGCGGTCGCTGAGCTCGTAGGAGGCAAAGGGAAAGGCGGCCGCCACGCCGGAGGTCAAGGCGTTTCGCCGGGACTTCCGTTCCACGTCCGGGTCCAGGGCCAGCAGAGGCAGGGCGGAGAGGAACGCCTGCTCGTTCTTGTAGTCGCAGCGCCGGGCGATCATGTCGATGGAAATGCAGAGCTTTTCCACCGCCGTCACCCGCTGCTCCAGAGTTTCCGGGTCATCTGCAACAACTTCAATCAGTGTGTGCATATAATAGAAGTCCTCTCCCTGGCGGTTCATCACATCCTTCAGGTAGAGGCCGGAGCTGATAGCGCTGTCCAACTCCTCAAAGTCCGACCGGGTATCTTCCACATCCCGCATCCGGGAGCGGTTGACCATGGTGGTCTGGGCGATTTTGGAGAGAATTTTGTCTTTCGGCTGACGCTTGAAGATAAAGCTCAGATTGACGCCTTCGCCGGCCTCCACCAAGGGGGCCAGCCAGCAGGAGCCGACGGTGGTGGCATATCCGTAGCCGGTGACATAGAGATAAGCATGAAAAACGCCGTCCACCACGATATAGTCCCGGCTCTTGGTGTCTACGGCTGTGGGAGACAGGATGTCCAGGATGGTAGTGGAGCCGGATTCCAACTCCGTCAGGTCCGGCTTTTCCTCGCCCATCAGCAGGCGCTTGAGAGAGAACTTCTCCCGGCCCTCCTTTTTGACGGCGGGCTTTTTCTTCTTGGTTCTGGCCGGCGCTTTCGCGGGTTTCTTTTTCAAAAGGGTACTCATAGACTCACATCCTTGGCTTGAATTTGTGTGAAAAATGCGTATAATGGAATTAGAATCAAGGGGTGAAAAGAGGGCGTGCTCTATGCCGGAACTTTGCAGGTTTTACAACATTGTCATAAAAATGCTTTACAGCGATGACGCGCAGCACCACCGCCCCCACTTCCATGTGTATTACAACGAGTATGAAGCGTCGGTCAGCGTGGATGGAGAACTGCTGGCCGGAAGTTTGCCGGTGAAACAGCTGAAGCTGGTTCAGGCGTGGGCGCTTATTCATGAGGAAGAATTGTACATGGCGTGGAACAAGGCGGTTCAGAATGTGCCGTTTGGTAAGATCGACCCGCTGAGATAAGGAGGACAGGAATGTATATCGTAGATGGTATCGCGTATGCCGGTGAGAAGGAGCCGGTCATCAAGATCAGCGGAGTACGGCCAATGGAGGACTTCAAGCTGTGGCTTCGGTTCAGCACAGGTGAAGCGAAGGTTTTTGATTTTAGACCCCTGCTGGAAAAGCCCGCCTTTGCGCCGCTGGCGGACAGGGCTGTTTTCAACGGGGTCTACATTGATTACGGCGTGACCGTATGGAACGATGGGAACATCGACATTTCTCCGAAATTCTTATATGACAACGCCGACCCGGCAGAGGAAATTGCATAGGTTTTCAAAGGATGCTGCCATTGGCGGCATCCTTTTATTCCTCGTAAATCCCGTGTACCGCCGTGGTCATATCAAACACGCCCTCCGGCAGTTTCACCCGGCGGCTGGTACGCTTGTTGATGATCTCATACAGCAGCTTCAGGATGAAATCATCCGTGTACCGCGGCTCCAGCACCTCCAATTCGCAGACGTCCAGATACCGCCGGGCGGTGTCCGCCTCCTCGTTCAACCGCTGAATGATGGCGGCAACGCTGTGGCCCTTCGACTTCATGTGCGCCTCGTATTGGAAGATCAGGAAGAAGCGGTGCCGGATGGCGTCGCTGGCCACGCCCTGACCAATTTCCGCGATATTGTCCTCGATCATCTCCCGGCAGGACTCGTTTTCCTCCTGTTCCGCATACTGCTTCATCCGCTCCACATAGTCGGCGGTGTCCGCCGGGAGGGTGCGGGCCTCCAGTTGGATATTGTCCGGGGCAATCTTCAGCCAGGCTGCATAGCTGGCGATAATATTCTGACGGTCATTGGCGGATTTCAGATAGATGTTCACCGGAAGGACTTCCAAGATTTTAATGAAGCGGTTATCCCGGGTCACCACCACGCCGCTGCGGATGTTCTTGATGGGAAGCCACGCCTGGATGCTGTCCCTGTAGGCCCCGCCTCCGCCGGCGGCCTTGACTCCTCCGCCAAAAATCAATTCCTTGATGCTCATTTCTTCTTACACTCCCCTCGATAGGTAATAATTCTCCGTCCCTTTCGCCAGCGCCACCAGCAGCCCAGCCACCGGGTCAGGCTGTCGTCGCTGATGCCAATCAGCCCAAAGCCGCCCACAGGCACCAGCGCCGTGAGGCTGACGATGATCTTCGGCGTCAGCGCCAGCGGGACAAAGACAAGGCACAGGTACAGAATGGGCAGGGTCAGAAGAATTGCCTCAATCAAATTTCGAATCTCAAACAAACCCATCACCCGTCCCGCGTCGGTGAAATTGGTGGGAATATAGTAGGTCTCATTGCTCATGTGGATGTTCCCCCTTTTTGAGCAGGCTTCCCTTATATGTCATATAGTCAGTTTCCAGTGCTTGCAGTTCCGTTCTCCGCTTAGAGATAACCGCTTCCAGCGCGGCGCTCATTTGTACTTCCAGCCGAGGGGTTGCGGCGATCTCACCAAGCTCCGCCCGGCTGATGTATTGCCCGGAAAGGCCGGCGCAGGATGCCATCTGGGCAAGGGTGATATGGTGTCGGTACCGCAGCGTCCGCAGGTTGGTTTTGCTTCCCATGCCCTACTCCTCTATGTAGTCGATGGACGGCAGTTTACACCAGCCCTGCCAGCCCCGGCCCTCGACCTCGGTCTTGACCACGCCGTATTTGGTGCCCATGGCTTCAACAACATAGCCGCCGCCGATATAAACGCCGATATGACCTGGTTTCCAGACAGCCAGGCCCTTGATCTCCGGCATGGAGGACATCGGCCCCTTTTCTGTTGCGGACTGGTACATCTGATTGGCCCCGTAGTCCGGCATTCCGTTGGTGCCGTAGCGGATCGTGCCGCTGGAAGCGTCCAGCCAGCCGTAGCCTTTAATGAGCCCGATACAATCCGCCGTCCGGCGGCCCAGCCAGTTGGCGCGGATGAAATCCTTGTATTTACCTACGCCGTCCGGGTACTGCTTCATCTTGTAGGCGAACAGGGATTCCGTCAGAATGTTGCCGTAGGTTCCCCATACATAGCCCCAGTTGTTTTCCCAGGCTTGCACCGCATAAGCGGCCAGGTCCAGGTTATTCTTCGTACCGGGGCGGACAAAGCCGGACATATCAATCCCGCTTCCGTGGCTTCCGCCGTGTTCGATATCGCTTCCGCCGCCTTCGTAAGAGGTATCCCCCTCATAGCTGGGGCGGTAGTCCTCGAAATAGGAACTATACTTATGAAGCGCGTCGCTGTCACGCAGGACCTCGAACATAGCTCCCGCCCAAGTCCTTGCCTGTTCGTCGAAGCCCAGTCGGTTCATGAGCCGGCTCGGGTCTGGTTTTTGGACCTTTATCTTTAAGATCGTAGTCACAGCGTCGCCCTCCCCGGTCAGAATGTCCAGGGAGGGCGTGAGAACAAGGTGCGCTGTACAGAAGGAGCGGACATCCTCGGCGCTCATGGTATCCAGGTCCTGTTGGTGGGCCACAGAGTTGATGGCAATGAGCCAGAGGAGGTCCTCCTCCTCAAAATCACTGGTGACTTCGATTTTATCAATCGCGGTTCCGTTTTCTTCGTACTCACTGGCGATGCTGGTGACAATGGAATCCACCTGTGTGCCGTCAAAGTCCTCCAGGCTGGTGTAGATGCCGCCGATGGTCATAGCTTGTTCCGTCATATGGGTAACGGCCTCCGTCTCGGAGCTGCCATAGCCGAAAAACATATTGGGCAGGGCAGTGAAAATCAGCAGGGGAATCAGCAGCAGCGAAACCACAACGCCAACGATTACTTTCATAATGAGAGGGATTTGCGGGGGTTTACGGTCTTGGTTTCCCATAGGTCCCTCCTTGCTCTGAGCGCTCATGCTTTGCGCGAGTGGAGCGTTTTGGCGTTCCCTTCACCGTTCCTGTGGGACTGGCGGCGGGCCTCCCGTCGGGACGGGCAATCGGCCCTCCGCCCTTCATAGGAGGATCGGCGGACGCAGGAACCTTGCCCTGTTTCTGCCGGACCGGGCTGGAACTGCGCTGCTTCGGCGGAGAAACCGTCTGTGCCGGGGCCGTGCCGCCTGTTCCTGCTATACCGGGGTGGATTTTGGGCGCGCCGTCTTTTTGAATCACTCCCCTGGGAGAAGGGCCGCCGAACTGCTCTCTTCGGGCCGGACTGGGGCTTCTGTCCCGTGACCGCATGGCCTTGTCGGAAACAGTTCCGCCGCCAGTTCCCGCCGGAGTGGGAGGCACAGCAGACCCGCCGCTTTTGGGTGAGGCCGTGGCAGAAGTGGATTGCTTCTCCGCTTCCTGCCGGGCCGGGGCAGGCCCCTGCCTCCTTGAGCGAGGCGTGTTCCTATCCGCGCCGCCTCCGGTTCCTGCTGGATCGGCCGCAGGCTTCCCGCCGGAGCGGGCGGCGGAACCTCCACCCTTTTTGGTGGATGCTTCAACAGTAGAAGATGCCAAATGCTGTTCCTGCCGGACCGTACTGGAACTCTGCCGTCTTGACGGAGAATCTGTCTGTGCAGTGACAGCGGTTCTTGTTCCTGCGGAACCAGAATGGCGCATCCTCGATTCAAACGGCGTTGAGGTTTTGTCCTTTCGGGTGGAGCGGGTTTCGGATTGCTGGGCAGAAGGGCTCCCTTGCTGTCGGGGTCCCTGTGAGGAAGGCTTTTGTTTGCCGCTGACTGTCCTCGCACCATCATCCGTGGGCGGTGTAGTCCTTGTTACACCGGACAGTCCGCTTCTTCCAGCCCCGCCAGCAGGTGCGGCCATGGCCGCGGTTCCAGAAACAGAAGAGCCTCCGCCCATACCAACTTGCCCGTCGTCGAAATCATCTCCAACATAAACATTGACTCCGCGCCGGGAGGGAGTGCCGCCGCTTCTGCTTGTTTTACCGGAATGCCGCAGGGGATCGCGGCCAGCGCCGCCGCTGAAACCGCTGCCGGCTCTGCTGGTACCACCTGGAGCTTCCCCATGGATTTTGGCGCCGGTGGCTGCCGAAATTCCTGCCGCGGCATCCGTTCCAGTGCCGGCAATATTCGATGTTCCACGCCGTGCGCCTTGCGGTACAGCGGATTTTCTGGAAGTACCGCTTCTCTGACTGTCCTGGCCGGGAGCACCTGTGGCAGATTCTTTTGCCGCACCCTGCGGGGCGGTCCCCGTCTGCTGTTCCTGGGGCGAATCGGGCCGCTGGGCCGCGCCGCGCTGCCCTCCTGATCGGAAAGCCGCTCCGGCTGCTCCCGCGGCGCCAGCGGCTCCCGCCGCACCTGCCGCGCCGGCCGCAGCCTTAACGCCTCCCGCAACAGCTCCGGCGGCTGTGCTTGCTCCGCCGGTTGCCGCCGCCCCGACTGTTTTGACCACTTTGGAGGTGGCGCTCCGCAAAACGGTATAGGCCAAAACGCTGCCGAAGCCTTTGCCCCGGTCTCCGGTGATAGCCGGATTCAGGCCAATGCGGGTTATGATTTCATCCGCTTTCCTGGCGACCTTTACAATGGTAATAATCAGGACCATCCACGGAAACACATCCAGGCCGCTTGGCACGGTGGATACCACGGACAGCAGCATCTTGAAGAACATCACATTGGTCACCATCAGCAGGCACATACTGCCGAACATCCGACACCAGCCTGAGAAAATCTCCGCCGTGCTTTTGCTGCCGCCCATGGAAAAGGCAAGCGGCGCTGTAATCGTCAGCACCGCCAGAATGACATAGCGCTCCGCCACTTCCAGCAGCAGCTTCAGCACCTTGAACATGATGATAATGTCAAAAATAATGACCAGCAGCCACGCCGCTGTAAGGGTCCCGAAAACGCCGCTGTCCACCAGATGGACATTGATGGCGTCGGGGACCTCCAGCAGGTCCATAATTCTTGAAGTGAGGTTCAGGCCAATTTCGCAGATCTGCGGGCTGGCCAGAAGCAGGAATGAAAACACGAAGGTCCGGGCAAACAGCAGTTTCGGGTCCTCGCCCTCAAAGCCCAAGCCGGAAACCATGCTGCGGATGGCCTGGAACACCAGATTTCCCAACAGCAGCGCCCAGCCCACCGCCAGAAAGACCTCCATAATGTCCTCAACTACCGGGACATGGGTTTTGATATACGCGAAGTCCAGCGTCATGATGTCCAGCAGCGACGAGAAGAAAAAATTCCAGCACTCCAGGATCAGGCTGTAGACCCACTCAAAGAAGCCTTGAAAGATAAGTTCCAGCAGGATAATCACCTCCTTATTTGACTACGACCACCCCTGGAAACTCAGGGGGCCTCAACATCGCGCCCTTCTACTCGATATCCCGAAGTCTTTTGTGTATCGTTTCAAAATAGGCCGGTTCAATCTCCGCCCCCAGGTACTTCCTGCCGGACAGGACCGCAGCCATCGCCGTACTGCCGCTGCCCATGAACCCATCAAAAACCAATTCTCCCGGCTCGCTGGACAGTTGAATCAGCCATGATAGAAACTCTACATTTTTGATTGTCGGATGATAGATTTGATGCCGTTTCTGCCAAGTGGAGTTATACGTCGCTTTAGGATACTCCGGCCCAAACCAGCAGGCATTAAAACGGGTCTTGTACCGTTGGCTTGGCTTTCGGCCCGCTTGGAAACAGCTTCCCTCTTTCTTTCGGTTCTGGAGCAGCGTCGTCCGGTTGAACACGCGGCGGCCCTTCTGGCAAAATATGATCCACTCTGCGTTATTGGCAAAACTCCCCCGCAAATCGCCAATGCCGCCAATTGTACCCTTTTCTACGACCAGGCAGTTTTTCACTGTAAATCCCGCCCGCTTCAAGCAAAGATAGTGGTAGGGATAGCGGTCGAAACGGGTGAAAAAGTAGGCGTGGCTGTTTTTCTTTAGAATACGGTAACACTCATGAGCAAACCGCTCATAATCTATGCCATCATCTCCGGCAAGCAAAGGGTGCCTGCGGTGTGTGTATTGGTTCTGGTAGGCGATTCCATAAGGCGGGTCCGTTAGGATCAAGGATACAAAATCATCCGGTATTTGCGGAAGAAGCTCCATGCAGTCCATCTGGAATATTTTATTGAGGAATGTCCTGTCTGCCATGGAAACGGTATTAGGGCGTGAGGGTAGCAAGGCCGGAGAATTTAGGAACGATGTAGGCGATAAAAGCTCCAATGCCGTTGATGATGGCCCAGCAAATCCAGATGCGTTTGAGCCAGTCCCACGCCTGGTCTACCTTGTGCTGATTGTTGGAGAGCTTTGCGCCAATGACCGCCACGGCGGACATGAGGCCCGCCAGCACGGTGCTGATGCCCGCGATCTGTGTGTACAGGTCAATGATGATGGTCTTTGCCACGGCAAACAGGTCCTGCACCGCAAATGCGGGGATGGTGAGGCAGGCGCAGATGATGAGCAGCATCATGACGCGGCTGTAGTACCTGGGAAGATTGGGACCAATGCGGTCCCGGAAAATGTGTTTATTCAAAATAAGACCTCCTGACATAAAATCTGACTTGCCGCTTCCGTCTTGTCACCGGATAAAAAACACGCTATACTGTCCCTGAAAAAGGGGGAACCTGCATGAAAGAGAATAAATACGATCAGGATTCTTTTTTCAAAAAGTACAGTGAAATGCCCCGCTCTCAAAAAGGTCTGAGCGGAGCCGGCGAGTGGCATGAGCTTCAGAGGCTCCTTCCGGACTTCTCCGGCAAGCGGGTGTTGGATCTCGGCTGCGGCTACGGCTGGCATTGCAAAAATGCCGCGGAGCATGGAGCGGCTTTTGTGCTGGGGACAGATATCTCCCGCAAAATGCTGGAGCGGGCAAAGGTCCTCAACGGCGGAGATGGGATTGAATACCGCCAGACCGCTATGGAGGACCTGCGCTTCCCCGCCGCTTCTTTTGATGTCGTGCTGAGTTCCCTGGCGTTCCACTATGTTGAGGACTTTCCCTCTTTAGCGGCGCAGGTCAAGCGCTGGCTGAAACCGGGCGGAGCCTTTATCTTTTCTGTGGAGCATCCGGTTTTTACTGCCTATGGCTCCCAGGATTGGTATTATGACACCAATGGAAACATCCTCCACTTCCCCGTAGATAACTACTATATAGAGGGAAAGCGGGACGCTGTTTTCCTGGGTGAGCCGGTCGTGAAATACCACCGGACTCTGACAACTTACCTGGATACGCTGCTGCGGGGCGGCTTTTCTTTGCAGCGGATGGTAGAACCCCAGCCGCCGGAAAGCATGATGGAGCTTCCGGGAATGCGGGATGAGCTGCGCCGTCCCATGATGCTGCTGATTTCCGCCACTGTTTTCTAACGGCAGCCGCAAAGGTGTTTCAGTAAACAGCGGCATAAATGCCGCCGATATGATAGCGAAAGCAGATCAGGATATCCGGCGAAAAAGCGCCGCAGGCTCCATCTGAGATCATGGACGCGGCTTGCGTCCAGAGATACGCCGGTTTATAGGAGCGGGGATGAATCAGCGCGTCGAAGGCGTCCGCCAGTCCCACCACCTGAACCCAAGGGGCAATCTGGCAGCCGGCCAATCCGTCCGGATAGCCGCCTCCGTCCCAGCGTTCGTGATGGTGGCGGCAGACGTCGCAGATCAGGGGGAAGTCCTCCCGGGCGGAGAGGGCCGGGTCCTCCGCCAGAAGGCGGCAGCCCTCGGTGGTATGGGACTTCATGATGGAGAACTCCTCCGGCGTCAGGAAACCGGGTTTGTTCAGAATTACCGGGGGAATGGCCTGTTTTCCGACATCGTGGAAAAGCGCCAGCTCGGAATAATGGTCTATGTCCTGAGCGGGCATCTGGGGAATTGCACCAGCGCCGGAGAATAGCAGGAGCAGACGTTGGGTCAGATTTTGAAACTGCGTACTGTGGGAAGTGTGAGTCAAAACATTTTTCCTCCTGTCAAGTCTGAATTGTCACGAAAAGTCCGCTTCTTTTTCTCTCTTTCCGTCATTGCATTTCCAATAATATCCAGCTACAATGTTTAGCTGTTGAGAAAAATGAACGGAGAATGAACGGAGGATGTTGTGACATGGAATCAAATTACGATCCCCTATGGGACGAGCGGGGAGAGTTGCGGCGGGGCTGCACCGTGCGGGAGGCCCTGACCTGGCTGACAAAGCATGGCAGCCACAGCGCCGGGGAAAACGTCTGCATCAACGGCGTAAGCTACAAGCTGGGCCGTCTGCTCTACGGTCCGAACCGGCCGGAGATTGCGGACAAGCCCATCTCCCGCGTCTATGACGGCTATTACCGACAGTTGAATTTCAGTGTGTAGTGTGTAATTTTACGCTGTTACAAAACCGGATTGAAAACCGCCCCAGCCTATGCTATACTGTTATAAAGTTGATGTGATTGCTGGGAGAGCTGTATGGATGCTTTTTTCCCCGATTTCGTTGAAGTCGGTCTTTCTATATTCAGCGGCTTCAAGTTTAAACTGCCAGTTACTGCAATGGGAATTGATGATCCCATGATTGTAGAGATTGTGGCGGAATACGGACAGAGCGCCTCAAATCCCGAAATGTTGGCAGCACAGGCTTGGGCCAAGGAACTTCATGGAGTCACCAGCGGTTTTATCACATCTGTACAAGTTCCTATGAAACCAAACGAATCGCTCAGCAATCAGGCAGAGCGCCTTTTTCGTGCGTTAAACGAAAGCCAAAATTTTCATGACAATCTGGTTCGTTATATCCACTTTTTGATGGAGCGCAGAAAATAAACTGCCGTTTCAGTGGGGCGGCTCCGAAGAGCCGCCCCGTTTCGCTTAATAGCCGGTCTTGGGGAGCTTGGGGGTAACGGTGGGTGTCAGCTTGCGGATCACCGTGACCCAGGTGCCTTGTGCCGTCTGCCAGGTCCCCTGATACTTGCCTCCGGCATCGGCCCGGTTGACGAGCTGGTAGCCATTGGCCGCCGTGCCGCTGACAGCAACGGTCAAAGTGGGATTGCTGGTAGACTGGAAGCCTACGGGAACCTTTCCGAAGTCAAAGTAGACGTCCGTGACCACTTCTCCGGCCTGCATGGGAATGGCGCTCAGGCTGAAAGAATAGGCGCTGGTGGTAATCAGATTGGACGCCAGGACCTGATAGGTGCCGGAGTAATTGGTCTTGTACAGAATCCGGTAGTTCAGCCGGGCGCTGTAGGTGCCGGTGCTGATGACCATGGCCCGGGCGGCGTCGGTGGGAATCCGGTCATGCCAGTAAAAGTTTTCGAGAGGCACGTTACTGGTGTTGGCGATGGTGAAGTCATAGCGCATCTGGTTTCCCGCCAGGACTTCCGCGTTGCCCCGCTTTGTGATGGTGACCCCCAGTCCGGCGGGCTTATCATAGTCGCTGACCTTGATGATCTGACCGGGGTATTCCAGCGTTTCATCAAACACGGTTTTGCTGAGCTGCCAATAGGCCGGAGCCGTCACCTCGACGATTTTATACCGTCCCAGCGGCAGCGGCTTGGAGGCGGCGATGCCCCTGGCGTCCGTGGTGATATAGTCCACCACTTTGTTGCTGCGGGGATCGCTGATCTCATAGACCGCGCCCTGGAGAGGGGTTCCTGCGGGGGTGCCGGTAACTTCATTGTACTCGGCGGCATACTTCATCACCTGAATCTGCCCGGTAATCGGAGAGTTTTCCCACTCAATCTCAATGGTCTTGCCGGGCTGGACATAGATGGTCTTGTACTCCTTGTCCAGCTCATAGCCCGGGGCCGCCTCCAGCTCGCGGAGGTACAGCCGCCCCTTGCCCTGGACGGTCAGATCGTCAATGTAGATGTACCCTTCGTTATCCGTTGTGTATTCTCCGATAGGGTTCCGGTTTTCATCGTACAACAGGAACTTCACGTCATAGATGCCGTCTCCGGTGACGGAATTGATCTTGTGTATGATAATTCCGGAGAAGGGGGCGTTCGTCACGGTGAGGGTGGTCGTTTCATTGTCCCGGATGGTGAAATAGTGGGGCGTAGCATCAATCTTGAAGCCCTCGGCGGCCTTCAATTCAACCGCATAGTAATCACCAGCGTCCAGGTCCACATGAACCCGGCCATTCTCCCCCGTGGTGACGGTTTCAATGAGAGCGCCGTCCATGCCCCGGATTTCAAAGGTAACGCCGGGGATACGCTTGGTTTCATCGCTGGAACTTACCTTAATCAGCTCCAGACCGCCAATGGGCGCATTGTAGAAAGTCAAGGTCTGGGCCTCGCCCTCCTTGATCTCAATGGATTTCGGCGTGCCATCCAGAACAAAGCCGTCCACCGTCTTGGTTTCCTTTGCGGTAATGACCGTTCCGGGCTTCAATCCGGAGAGTGTGATGCGGCCGTATTCGTCCGTCCGGTAAATGCCCTGATTGGGGCCAATATACGCGCCGCTGCTGTCGGTAATCAGGAACTCAACCCCGGCCAGAGGCTGGTCCTTGGTGCCTGTCACCAGCTTCTGAATCGTCAGCGTGGTGCCGGGAACATTGTAAAATTTGAGCGTCTGCGTATCCGCCGGATTCACCTTGACCGTCTGGGTCTGTGTCGCCGGGTCAATGGTGTACCCAGGCAAACACTTCACCTCTTTCACCACGATGGTACCCGTGATGCCGCTGATACGGATTTCTCCAGCGTCATTGGTGGTATAGCGTCCATTGCTGGAGAGATGTCCATTGGCATTGTCAACAAACCCGCCCTCAGCATAGGTCAGCTCAAATTCCACTCCGGCCAGCGGTTTTCCAGTCAACTTGTCCAGCTTCTGAATCACAAGAGTCCCTGCCATTTTATTGGTAAAGCGGAGGACCTGCGCTTCGCCTTCTTTGATAAGAATGGACTTCGGCGCGCTGTCCAGCACTACCCCTTCGGGAACCTTGATCTCCTTGGCGGTGACAGTGGTTCCGGGAGTGAGACCCGGGATAACCACGCAGCCATTTTCGTCCGTGGTGAACTCACCATTGCTGCTGCCCACGAACGCACCGGAGGAATCCGTAACCAGGAAGGTGACGCCCTTCAGCGGTTCATTGCCGGACTCGGTTTCCAGATACTTCTCAATTGTGAGCGTATTAGCCGGGATGTTGTAGAAGGTCGCCGTCTGAGTTTCCTGCGGATTGACCGTGATGGTCTGGGATTCTCTGCCCGGCTCAATGGTGTAATTGGGCAGGGGCCGGGTTTCTTTAATTACGACGGTCCCCACGATACCAGTAATATGGATTTCGCCATGGTCATCCGTGGTGTAGAGGCCCTTGGAGGACAGATGCCCATTGTCCGTGTCAACGTAGCCGCCCTCGGCATAGATCACCTCAAATTCCACGCCAGCCAGGGGCTTGCCGGTCTGCTTATCCAGCTTGCGGATAATAAGGGAACCGGCGGGCGCATTCCAGAAGGTGAGGTTCTGGGCCTTGCCAGCCTCGATTTTGATGCTTTGGGGCCGTCCGTCCAGGACATAACCGTCCACCGTCTTGATTTCCTGCGCGGTAATGGTTTCGCCGGGTTCCAGGCCCTCCAGGACAATTTCCCCGGCGTTGTTCGTATAATAGATGCCGCCGTCAGGGTTCAGCGGAGCGCCGGAGCTATCAACCACCTTGAAGGCCACGCCAGCCAGAGGCTCGTTTGCGGTGCCTTCAATATACTTGTGAATCGTCAGCGTCATCTTGGGGTCGTTCTCAAAAGTGAGATCGTTTCCTCCTCCGCTGGAATTTCCGCCGGAGTTGCTGCCGCCAGAAGAAGTTCCACCGCTGGTCCAGCTGTTGCCGGAGCCATTTTTCACAATGATGGTCTTGGGCGTGGTATCGAGGACATAGCCGTCCGGCACCCGGCTTTCGGACACCACGACGGTACTGCCGGGGATGAGGCCCGTTACTACAACAGTCCCATCCTTGCCGGTGACATAGCGGCCCAGCACATTGCCGTCGCCGTCCTTGACGGTAAACTCCGTGTTGGGGACGGGCTTACCCGTGACAGAATCCAGCTTGGTCAGCGTCAGGCTGCACATGGGTTCGTTGTAGAAGCGGAGGGTCTGGGTGTCCTGGGGATTGACCACGACGGTCTGGCTCTTGCTGTTGGGGTCCATGACATAGCCGTCCGGGGCCTTTTCCTCCGTCACCACCAGAGTGCCGGTCACTTGGGTAATCTTGATCTGCCCACTGGCGTCCGTCGTGTAAATGCCGTTGGAGGACAGCTTGCCGCCCTCGGTGTCCACAACCCGGCCATCCGCATACAGCACTTTGAACTGTGCGCCCGCCAAGGGGGCCTTCGTGACGGAATCCAGTTTTTCAATGATGAGAGTTCCGGCCCGTTTGTTCCAGAACGTGAGGCGCTGGACCTCTCCGCCCTTGATCAGAATATCTTGGGGAGTGCCATCCAGCACGAAACCGTCCACCGTCTTGATCTCGCGGGCCTTGACCGTGGTTCCCGGCTCGATGCCGCTGAGGACAATCTCACCGGCCTTGTCGGTGTAATAGGTTCCATCGTCAGGGCCAACCGCAGCTCCAGAACCGTCTGTCACCTTGAAGGCAACGCCGCTCAAAGGTTCATTCTCCGTACCCTCGATGAATTTCTGGATAATGAGGGTGGTTCCTGGCTGATTATCAAAAATCAGGCCATTGGCCACACCGGAGCGAACCACGATATTCTTCGGAGTCTGATCCAGGATATAACCCTTCGGCGCTTTCTGCTCAGACACCATAACGGTTGCGTTGGGCCGCAGGCCGGAGACCGTCACAGTGCCGTCGGAGCCTGTGGTGTAGAGGCCGTTGTTGGGACCGATTACATGTCCGTCGCTGTACTGGACCAGGAACTGTGCTCCAGCCAGAGGCTTATGGGTCACAGCGTCCCGCTTCAGGATGGTCAGGGTGCAGAGGGGGTCATCATAGAAGCGGAGCGTCTGCGTGTCTCCGGCGTTGACCACCACCGTCTGCGGCGTGGGGTCCTTCTGGTAAAAATCGGGGGCCTTGTCCTCGGTCACGACCAGCGTTCCGGGCTGGACCTTGGAGAGTACGATCTGGCCGTTTTGGTCCGTAGTGTAGAGGCCGTTGGAGCTGGTCAGACCCTCGTTGTCCGGCAGCAGTTCGCCGTTGGAATATACGATTTTGAACCGTGCTCCAGCAAGAGGCTCCTTCGTGATCTTGTCATATTTTTCGACCACAAGTCCACCCTTGGGAGTATTGGTCACGATCACGGTCTGGGTATCTCCGTTGGGGCCAATCATGACATTGGTGCTGGGATTGTCGATGACATAGCCCGCCGGGGCCTTGATTTCCGTCAAAATCAGCGCACCCGGCGCGAGATTGGAGATCCTGATCTCACCGGCGGAATCCGTAGTAAAAATGCCGTTTTGGGTCAACGTAGCGGTGCCGATCACACCGTCCAGGCCAACCTCACAGCCAGCGGCAGTTGTCACACGGAACTGAGCGCCGGGGAGGGGCTGGCCGCTGATGGAATCCCGCTTCTGGATGATGAGCTTGCCGCGGGGCTGGTTTTTGAAGGTCAAAGTAACCGTGCGGCCCTCCTTGATCTGGATTGTCTGCGATTGCGTGTCGATGATGAACCCGTCCGGGGCACGCACCTCCGTCACGACGACGCTTTTTCCAGGCTTCAACCCGGAGATACGCACCTCTCCGTTTTCGTCGCTCCGGTAGATGCCGTTGGAATCCCCAATCAAGGTCCCATCAGCATACATAACCTTGAACTCGGCATCCTGGAGGGTAATGCTGGGATTCACGGAACAGACTTTACGGATCAGAAGATTTCCGTCCGGCGAGTTATCGAAGCGCACCGTAACGACGCTCTGTTCGCCGCTGTCTGCCAGATACACCGTCTCAGAGGAATTGATGATGGAATACCCGTCTGCCGGGTCTACTTCCTCGACGACGTATGTACCGCTTTTTAGGCCGGTCCAGATGCAGGTACCATTCTTCCCGGTCACCTTCTGCCCGATAACCGTGCCGCCGGTGCCAGAAGTTCCTCCCAGAAAACGAAGCTGGAAAGTGCAGCCGGGCAAAGCCTCATGAGTCACACTGTCATATTTTTCGACAATGATCGCATTCAGAGGTTCGTTCTGAAATGTAACCGTTTTGCTCTCGTTCCCGTGAATAATAACAGTTTGCGTGGTGGGTTCTTTCATCTGGAATCCAGGAGCCGGGGCCACCTCGGTGATGGTGAACTCGCCGGGGTAGAGCTTCTTCCCCTGCTCATGAAGCCTGATCTCACCCTTGGCGTCCGTAAACAGATAACCATAGTCTGCGGAAGCGGGGGCCTTGGAGGCTTCGCCGTTGGACGTATAGGTAACATGAAATTTCGCGCCCTCAATGGGAGCGCCCGCGACGGAATCCTCCTTGAAAATCGTGATTTGAGGTTCCTTGCGGTTCCTGAAAACCAGTTCCTTTACATCGCCAGCGTTCAGGCTAATGGTCTGCACCCGGTCGGCGTCCTTATCCGGCAGATACCAGGGCGACGGTACGGAAATCTCCGTGACCCGGTATGTTCCGGGAACGACATACTTCGTTACCTTGCCGTCGGCCCCGGTGGTCCAATCGTCCTGATAGTCGCCGTTGAGGGCTTCCACCCGCAGGACGGTGCCGGGAATGGGCTCCTTCGTATCGGCGTCAATCTTCGAGAGGGTCAATTCGGGCTTTTTGAGGTTCTGGAAAATGACCTCTTTTTCATCGCCGCCGTTCAGGGAGATCGTCTGCGTGGGTTCATCACTGATATAGTAAGGCTCCGGGACGGACTGTTCTGTGATTCGGTAGCTGCCAGGAGCGACCCGCAGTTCCACAGAACCATTGGCCTCAGTAGTGACCTCATGGCGGTAATCTCCGTCAATGGCCTCCAGCAGGAACACGGTGCCGGGGATTTTCGTGCCGGTGCCTTTCTCGACTTTCGAGATTTTGAGCAGGGGCTGTTTCTGGTTATCAAAAATCAGCTCCTTGTTGTCGCCGCCTTCCAGCCAAATGGTCTGCGTGGGTTCGTCGCCAACGACCCAAGGAGCGGGCACGGATTTCTCCGTCACCTCATAACTGTCGGAAGGGAGGGCAGTGAGGACCGCCTTACCATCCGGGCCGGTGGTGACGTCATTATGGTAGCCATAATGAATGCCTTTGATTTCAAAGTGGGTATTCGGAATCACATCTCCGGTCTTGGCATCCCGCTTCAGGATGGTCAGATTCGGGAGCTTTTTGTCAGACGCCGTGACGGTAATGGTACCGCCTCCGTTGATGGCGGCCTGATCCACATGGGCGATGACCGGCTCCGTCAGCTTGGCATAAGGCGAAGGGGCGGACACCTCGACAAAGGCATACATTCCTTCTGTTACGTCCGTTACCGTGATGGAGCCATCCTCCTTGGTGGCCTCGGTGCCGATGATCTGCCCGTCCTTCAGGATATTGAATACAGCGCCGGGGAGGGGGTTGTTGGAATCATCCAGTTTGATGAGCCGGACTTTTACCTTGCTGTCATTTTCAAAGATCAACGAAACGTCAGACTTCCCATCCCATACGAAGGTCTGCTTTACTTTGCTGGGGTCCGGGCTGAGGCTGTACCCCTCCGGCGGGGTGACTTCCTCGGCGGTGTAGCTGCCAATGGGCATCTTGTCCCAGGGAATATCGGTCAAATAGCCGCCCTCCCGGCTCATGAAGGTGCCGGAGAAGTTGTTATCTATACCTGTAATTTTGATAATAGCACCAGTGAGGCCCTTGGTGGGGTTATCCGCATCCACTTTGCGGATGCTGCCCTCGGCGGGGGGCGTGTCGGGCGTATCCGGCGTGCCGGGTTCTCGCGTATCGCTAAAAGTAACAGTCACCGTATTGCTGCCATTGTTAGGCAGCGTAACATACTGAGGCCCGGCATTGTCGATTTTATAGCCCGCCGGTCCTTCGGTTTCAGTGACTGCGTAAGTATTTGCAGATAAGCCCCTGAGTTCGTAAGTGCCATCGGAGCCCACCACAATATCTTTGGAAAAGGCACCATTTTGACTTTGAATGTGGAACTTTGCCCCTGCAAGGCCCTTGGTGGGGTTGCTGGAATCCACTTTTTTGATAATCAGGGAGTAATCTTCGTTGGGTTTGTCTTCAATAGAATGATCACCGAGGATAATCTTCTGTACCCCGGAGGCGGGATGGTCGGAACTGCCAGAACCCGTGAAGCTATACTCATAGGCTTGGCACTTGCCCCAGACACCACGCTTGCCCAAGTCCAGTACATACTGAGAGATATCCCGGAACGAGTTGGTACTGTCCGCCCGTTTTTCATCAACGCTGGTGTAGTGAGTCCCCTCAATGGAGTTGTACACCGCCATCAATTCCTCGGCACAGGCGGTAACAGGATCACTGAGAAGGCCCTGCTTGTACCGCCAGATGACTGCCTGCACCCAGGCGTTCATCCGCCAGCAGTAGGCTTCGCTCCAGGCGTTGTTCTCTCCCATGGCAATGGCTTCATCCGAAAATTTATTATTCGCGTGAGAGTAAAAATAGGCCATCATGGTGATGACGGTGGGGTCCGTAATTTCCTGCTTGTTGCCCCAGGTCTGGCCTTTCAGCGACTGCCCCATGCCGCCTCCTTTGGTGCCGCAGAAACCAACGGTTGTCGCCGTGCCGTTCTGGAAATACATCTGATGGAGCTGCGCACGGCCCAGAGCAGCGGACTGGTAGCTGATACCGGTATAGCCGAAATTGTTCAGCTTGATCGTATCACTGGCGGCAAAGACCGTGGTGGGAATTACGCCAAGAACGCAGATCAGCGCCAGCAGCAGAGCTGTCAGGCGCATTCGCAAGGGATGATTCATCTGTTTCATAGAAGAATGTCCTTTCACTCGTTTTTAAATAAAGAAGCTCTTCAGCGATTGCTGAAGAGCTTCTACCGGATTATTAAGTTGTCAGGTGTAGGCGTTTGCCCATTTTGGTGAACCTACCACCATGTAGCTGTAAATGCGCCCCCATGCAACAGAGATACCTGTCCCAACGCAGGTTGCATTTTCCTCCAGCATGGTCTGTAGGTGCCCAGGGGAGTTAACCCAGAGGGATATTGCTGTTGGTGCTGCTTTATCAAGTTTATCACCATCAAGAATTGCCAGATTGTATGACGCTCCATAGGGCCATCCATACTTTGGCAGAATCTTATAGTCGTAAGGCCGGTGATCAGAAACATGCTGTGTTGAACAGTCCTGGGCGGCGTTCATTAGAGCTTCGCTGACAAACAGTTCCGTTAGTCCGTTCTCTCTGCGCACCTCATTGATAAGCCGGACCATTTCCAGGCGAATTTCCATATTATCGTTCAGGCCAATTTCCGTAGGAATAGAGACATCCGCCTTCACGGTAAAAGCCAGCGACCCGGATTCCCCAGAGGAGTTGGTGACAGTGATTGTGGCAGAGCCAGGGGCCTGAGCCACAACGACCCAGTACCCGGCAACCTGCTCCAATGCGGCAACTGATGGATTGCTGGAAACTGAGGTGCAGTTCGTTCCGGCAGGGCTGACGAGGAGGGAGCTTCTCTCTCCCACTGCCAGCTCTGTCCCTTTCATACTGCTGACCTGAAGCGATTCTGGTGTAGGAGTACCCAGCTGAGGAATGGCTTTTGTCGGAGCCTCGCCGGTATAAGGCGCGCCGCTATCCACTTGGACGCCGTTCTGGTAGTAAACGTTGAAGCCCACAGCCTGTCCGATGTCCCGCAGCTTCACATAGTTGTTGCCAAGAATGTTGTAGGCCGTCATCTGTACCTTTTGCCCGTCCACATAAATCGGGGACCAAGCCGGTTCCGCTGTAATTCCCGCAGCGACAACTCCGCCTGACAGCACAGCGCCCAGCGCCATGCCAGCAAGTATCAAGCTCATATCCCTTTTGAAACGCTTCATATAGCCCTCCTTTTCCGAAACGCAGACGCGTTCACTTTTCCGTTGTGTTTCCTGGGATATTTTGAGCATAATACAGCTTTTCCGGTCTGTCAAAGGTTTATTTTATTTCTCAACGCCGAAAAAATGTTTTTTCAACATTCCACCTTTCTTAAATGATATTCTTGCGCATTTTAGGCAGTTTTCTCTACCGCCTGGACGCAAATTCTTTTTTCCGGCTGATTGGCAAGGCAAGTGGTCAGCGTGATGCGGTTATCACTGGTGGCCTGCAAATAGCTCCAGTCGGAATTGGCGATGGTCTTGACGGAAACCACCGAATAAGTCCGGGTCCCGTGGACAGTGGTATAGGTGATGGTGTCCCCATACTCCAGGTCCTTGATGGAGCCGATGGTGTACTTGGCCCCCCGGTTGTGTCCACAAACGCCCACATTGCCGTCCCAGGCCGAGGTGGAGCTGTAATGTCCCAGCCCCTTTTTCATGCTGTCATTGGTTTCGCCTTCCCACACCTTCATGTTGATATCCAGGGAGGGGATTTTCACCGTTCCAATGCTGCCATCGCTCCGCTTCATGCCCTCAATGCTGGTGTAGGCCGTTTTCTGAGGGGTATTCTGCGAACTGCCGGGCTGGCTGACCGAGGTGGGGGGAAGAAACGCCTCCGCACCCCCGGCGGAGGCACCGGCTTCCGTCAGCACCGTGATCGGTCCGCCGCCGCTAACGCCATATCCTCCACCCCCAGTCCCATCGCTGGTGGCAATCGCCGCCTGGAGGCCAGGCAGCGTCGTCCGCTCCATGACTCCGGTCTGCGTGGTGCTGAACAGGCCGTACTCCAGCTCCGGAATCTGGTAGTCCACCACATTCCTGCCGCCGTAGTTGTACTGGGAGCCGTAGACGTCCTCGTAGGACCCGCTCTTATAGAAGTCCTGGGGTGCGGCGGTGCTGAAATTGTAGTCCATCGCCTGGGCGGGCAGGGCCAGCAGCGCCGCCGACAGAGCCAGGCCCGAAACCCATCTTTTCCATTTCATCTGCTTTCCTCCTCATGTTCTCCCGGTTCTTCATCCCGGAACTCCTGTACTTCTCTGCGGGACCGGAGCAGCATCACTATCAGAACAGCAAGCAGCGCCAATCCCAGGCCGCCGATCACATAGGGCACATAGCCCGGGAGCGTATTCCCGATGTGCTTAGCGGCAGTTTCAACCTTTCCTCCTTCCGTTCCCAGATACATCACCTTGTAGGTGACGCTCTCCACGCCGTCCCGAGAGATTTCTCCCGCATAGCCGGCAGTAGTGACATAGCCAGTGGCGGCCTTATAGTAGGACTTGCCGGAATAAGTAGCGACCGCCTGATAGGACGACGGAGACAGGGCATCGCCCACCAGGTCCGTTCCCGTCACCTGCCAGTCCACGCCGGACAGGTTCAGCGTCACGCCATTCTTGACTGTGGTGGCGGGAACATAGGACATATCGTTCCGGTCCACCGGGCCGATGGTTTTGGTGGCCGTGACGGTACTGCTCCGGGTCTCATAACCAGACACCTCCGTATGGATGCTGGTATGATCCAGGGCCAGAGTACCCTTGTAGGTGCCGTCGTCATAATCGACAGAGGGTTCCAGCTGCTCCAGAATCTTGGAGAGGTCATTGCTGGCCGTTTCCACCGTCACCGTTTCCCGGTGGTAGAGGGTGTCGGACAGCTGGTTTTCCTCCTTGACGATATCCGCGAAGGTGTAGAGGTAGCCCTCCTGTTCAAAAGGCTCCTCAATCAAACCCTGCGGGTCGGCGTCAGGGGACAGCACATAGGTCTTGATGAGCTGCTGGCTGCCGTTGAGATTCTGGACCACGGTATCCGTGGGTACCTCCAGCGCCAGGGCATTGACCGACAGGGCCAGGGCCAGCAGCAGGCACATGCAGAGCTTTTTCATTGCGGCTTGGGCCTCCTTTTCCATAAAAATACCATGCCGGCGAACGCCAGCATGGCCGCGAGGGTAATGCCGTGGGTGTGCTTCATCTGTGTTCCTCCTCAATGATATATTCTACCGCGTGTTCCGGGTGGTCCCGGAGCAACGACAATAGTTTCAGAGAGCGCTCCAGCGCCTGCATAGTATCCCGGGACTGGCGCTTCTGGAACGCGTGCAGGAGCAGGATTTCTCCATTCGGACGCACGGTGAAAATCACCCGAATGACAATACGGTTTTTTTCCCGCAGCTCATAAAAATCCCGGTACTTCTCAATGGAGAAGTGCTTGTAGTGAGGCTCCTTCAGCCCGGCGGGCGGTGTGCGGGACAGGCGGAAGATCTGTCAAACCAGCTTTTCACGCAACTTCGGCTCCAGGCCATCAATAAAGGTTTCGACCTGGGAAACCCCGCCAGGCGGTTTATAAACTCTGATATTTTCCATAATTTTCACCCCCTTTATCTGTCTTGATTGAGCTGCTTCAGATGGGCCGTGAAGCCCGCCGCGAACAGCTCCGCCGCGACCGGATTGCCGCTGATCCACCAGACCGGGTCCGGCAGCGTGCGGTAAATGGCATCGTACTGCAAGCACACCAGCAGGAATTTTTGCGTTCCCGCGGCGTTCTCCGCTGACTCGGACAGGTTTGAGATCAGTTCCTGAACATCTTCATAGCTCTCAAAGTAGTCGCAGAGATCATCAAAAAACTGGCCCGCGAACACGCAACTGCATACTGTGATGGCATCCCGGTCTGGCTTTCCATTTCCGTCTATCAGGCCCATGCGCCGCAGACGGTCAGCGGCGGAATCGTCGAAGGGACTTTGCGCCCTTCTGCCTTCGTACATGATTTGTCACCTCCCTCGGGGCATAAAAATAGCCTGACGCCGCAGATGCGACGCCAAGCTAATTTAAGGAAACGCTGATTTAATCCCCCCAAATGATAAAAGATGTGATAAAATAAAGGAAAGGGGGCGCGGGGTATGAAACAGGAAAGTTTTAGCGATATGGAATACAGATGCCG
>Ga0073906_1001691_pt1 | contig 32465 bp, 24 predicted proteins | sample Inofromicrocosms_FD_65485 | JGI IMG/M metagenome (GOLD analysis project Ga0073906, IMG submission 65485) | Mouse cecum microbial communities from Vienna, Austria - Inoculum for glucosamine and mucus D2O microcosms | ecosystem: Host-associated > Mammals > Digestive system > Large intestine >...
CAAAAAGGAGACAGGATTGACATGAAAAAAGAAAACATTCTCTGGTACGATTCTCCCGCGGATCTCAAAAACTGGAACGAAGCCCTTCCCGTCGGCAACGGCAGGCTGGGGGCCATGGTGTTCGGCGGGGCGGACAAGGAGCGGATACAGCTCAACGAGGACTCTGTCTGGGGCGGCGGCTTTATCGACCGGGTCAATTCGGACAGCTTCGCCAATCTGGAAAAGGTCCGGCAGCTCATCCGGGATGGGGAGATTGAGGAGGCCCAGCTGTTGGCCAAATACGCCATGACCGGTACCCCCCAGAGCGAGCGCAACTACCAGACCCTGGGCGACCTGACCCTGGATACCACCCACCTGGAGGGGGAGATCACCGACTACCGCCGGGAGCTGGATTTGGAGGAGGCGGTCTGCCGGGTCTCCTTCCGGTGTGGGGAGGTGGAATACACCAGGGAGGTCTTTGCCTCTCAGCCACAGAATGTTCTGGTGATACGGTACCGGGCCAGCCGTCCCAATGCCCTCAACTGCCATGTTAAGATAAGCCGCGACCGGTTTTTCAACACCGTATGGAAGGAAAACGGAAACCGTATCGCCTTTGAGGGGACCAACGGCGGGGAAAACGGCCTGGATTTCTGCTGTATGGTCCAGGGGAGCTGTGTTGGCGGAACGCTGGAGGCCATCGGGGAATATCTGGTGGTGAGAAACGCCAGCGAAGCCCTTTTCCTCCTGACCGCCGCCACCTCCTTCCGGGAACAGAACCTGAGCGCCTACTGCCGGGACCGGCTGGCCCAGTGCGGAAAGATGACAGCGGACCAACTGTTTCAGGAACACCTGGCGGAGTACCAGCCCTATTTCCGGAGCTGCTCCCTGCGCCTTGAGGAGAGCGGAGACGGAAGAGATTTGCCTACTGACCAGCGCCTGGAACGGTTCCGGGAGACGGGGGAGGACAACGGTCTTATTGCCCTCTACTTCCACTTTGGGCGGTATCTGCTGATTTCCTCCAGCCGTCCGGGAAGCCTTCCGGCCAATCTCCAGGGCATCTGGGCGGACGGGATGAAGCCCGCCTGGGACAGCAAGTACACCATCAACATCAACACCGAGATGAACTACTGGCCCGCGGAGATGTGCGGCCTTTCCGACTGCCACCTGCCCCTGTTTGACCACCTGGAGCGGATGTATCCCCACGGAAAATACGTGGCCCGGACCATGTACCACGCCAGGGGATGGGTTGCACACCACAACACGGACCTTTGGGGGGACTGCGCGCCCCAGGACACCTATATCCCTGCCACCTACTGGACCCTGGGGGCCGCGTGGCTTTCCACCCACATCTGGGAGCATTACGCCTACACCATGGATACGGATTTCTTAAAGGAGCATTTTTACCTCCTGCGGGACGCCTGCGTCTTTTTCCTGGACCACCTGATTGAGGATGAGAAGGGCCGCCTGGTGATTTCCCCCTCCACCTCGCCGGAGAACACCTACCTCCTCCCCAAAAACGGCAGGCCAGCCCAGTTCTGCCAGGGCAGCGCCATGGACAGCCAGATTCTCACCGAGCTGTTCCGGGACTGCATTGCCGCCTGTGACGTTTTAGGGGGAGAGGAAGGGCTGAAGCGGGAGCTGTCAGACGTCCTGGAGAAGATTCCGTCCCCAAAAATCGACAGCAAGGGGCGGATTATGGAGTGGATGGAGGAGTACGAGGAGAAGGAGCCGGGGCACCGGCACATCTCCCACCTGTACGCCCTGTATCCGGGGCACCAGATCACCCTGGAGGACACGCCGGAGCTGGCACAGGCTGCCCGAAAGACATTGGAATACCGCCTTTCCCACGGGGGCGGGCACACCGGCTGGAGCCGGGCGTGGATCATCAACTTCTGGGCCCAGCTCCGCGACCGGGAGAAGACAGAGGAAAACATCAAGCTGCTGCTGATAAAATCCACCCTGTCCAACCTGTTCGACAACCATCCGCCCTTCCAGATTGACGGCAACTTCGGCGGGGCCGCAGGAATCGCCCGGTGCCTGATGCAGAGCGGGCCGGACCGGGTCGAGCTGCTCCCCGCCCTGCCGGAATCCTGGAGGGAAGGGCAGATAGAGGGGCTGCGGGCCAGAGGCGGACTCACGGTCGGTCTCTGCTGGAAGAACAGCAAACTGGATAGGGCAGAGATTGCCGCGGGGCACGCCTACCAGGGGACTATTGGATACCGGGGACAAACAGTGAAGGTTGACCTAGAGCAGGGGGATACCCTCTGCCTGGATGCCAATATGGGAATATCCGTGAAGAAAAAGGGATAGGCCCTTAAATTCTGAGAACGCCATAGGGGACAGGGGTGACGAAAAACAGCCTTGTCCCCTTTTCCCGTAAATGGGCAAGTCCGCGGAGGCAGTTTTCCGCCTCCGCCTTGGAGCCGAACGCCGCCGCCACGGCGGAGCCGCTGCCGGTCATAGCGCAGCCCAGGGGGTGGAAGGCCGCCAGGCTTTTTTGGAGCTCTGCCACGGCGGTGCAGTCTGCGGCCTGTTCCAGAACGTTTTTCATATGGCGGAAAATATCCGGCCTGTTTCCGCCTTGCAAAGCTGTAAGCATGGCAGGAATGTCAGGGTGCTCCGCCTGGATCAGACGGTCATACCGCTGGAAGCAGGGCCCGGTGGCCACCCCGGAAACCGGCTTGGCAATGATAAAGAAGCTCTCCGGAAGTTGGGGGAGGGGGGAAATCCGCTCCCCGATTCCCTCCACCAGCTTGGTCCCCCCTGCCATACAGAAGGGGACGTCCGCCCCGACGGAAAGGCCGGTTTCGTACAGCCTCTCCTTTGGCAATGGGTCTCCAAGCATTTCGTTCAGACCGGCCAATACTGCCGCCGCGTCAGCGCTGCCTCCGGCCATTCCCGCCTGGCTGGGGATGTTCTTTTCTATGGAGATATGGACAGCAGCCTGTATCCCTGCCGCCTCCAACAGCCGTTCCGCGGCTTTCCAGGCCAGATTGCGGCTGTCGCAGGGAATTTCCGGCGCACTGCATTCCAAATGTATGCCGGAAGCTCCGGGAATGACTTCCAGCGTCACCAGGTCAAAGAGGGAGACCGACTGCATGACCATCCTCATCAGGTGGTAGCCATCCCCACGCCTGCCCAGGATGTCCAGGGCCAGGTTGATTTTTGCCGCCGCCTGATATACCGCTTGCATCATGAAATCCCCCTTATCCAAAGAACCGCCGCAGGTCTATGGCCTTTTTGGGACACATCTCGTGGCAGCAGTAGCAGTGGATGCACTGCTTCCGGTTGTGTATCTCCGCCTTGCGCTCCCGAATCTGTATAATGTGCTGGGGACAGCTTTCGGCGCATTTGCCGCAGCCGATGCAGTCTTTTTTCCGTATGACTGGGTTGGGGACCAGCGCCTTCTCCATGACCCATTTGCAGGGCTTTTGCAGAAATCCGGGGAGCACATCCACAAAGTCCAGGTTTTTCTTCCTGGGCTTTTTAAAATCCGAAACCGGCTGGAAGGAATCCCCCATCATAAAGGACGGGGAAAACTCCGCCGGACACAGCTCCCGCAGGATTGCGTTCTGGAGGATGGGAATCTGGGCGACGGGCATATCGATCAGATGTGCCAGCGCCAGGTCCAGGGTATAGGGATTCTGGGAGGCGAACAGCAGGCCGGTGTGCTTGGGATTCCCTCCGGAGGGGCCGTTCCCCTCCATTGCCTCTACTGCGTCCACAATGGTGATGGCGGGATGGATGCATTCCCACAAATCGATGAGCATATTAGTGAAGTCCTTCTGCGCCGGGTAACGATAGTGGAGCTCCGGCTTCTGGAGCCCCGGCACCGAGCCGAACATATTCTTGACCGCCCCGGAAAGGCCGGTCATGCCATGGGTTTTCAGCTTTGGCAGGCTGATGACCAGATCGGCATCCAGCAGCGGGGAGATGATGTTGAAGGCCTTGCAGACCTTACCCTGGGACCACGCCATTTCCCGATAGGTGAAGTCCTGGTTCAGGGAAAAGCGGTGCTCGCCGCTGGCCTGTGTCATGCCGCTGGCCTGGTAGATGGCGTTGAGGCTGGCCTTGGTGTAGGGTCCGCCAGGGCTTTCCGCCAGCAGCACCGAGGCCGCCCCCATCTCCAGAGCCTTTTCGGCCACCGCCGATACTAGGGCCGGATGGGTGGTGGTGGCCTCCTCCGGGGTGCGCTTCATGAGGAGGTTGGGCTTTAACACTACCTTCATCCCAGGCTTTATCAGCTTGTTCAGGTCGAGAAGCTCAAACAGGCGGTCAATCCCCGCTTTTATGACAGGGTAGTCGTATGTCTCTGCTTTTACGCAGGCCGTTTCCAGTGGAAGGGGCTCCATTGCGGATTCCTCTCTTTCGTTTGTATGATATAATAGAACAGGCTGCTTTTTGGGCAGCCTGTCGCTTACAGCGTTTTCAAAAACGCTTCAATCCGTTTCAGAGCCTCCATCAGATGCTCGATGGAATAGGCATAGGAGATGCGCACAAACCCCTCGCCGGACTCCCCGAAGGAATTTCCCGGCACGACGGCCACCCTCTGGGCGTGGAGCAGCTTCTGGCAGAAATCCTCCGACGAAAGCCCTGTGGACTGGATAGAGGGGAACACATAAAACGCCCCTTCCGGGTCAAAGCAGGTGAGCCCCAGCTTGTTGAGCCCGTCCACAATAAAGTGGCGGCGCATATCGTATTCCTCGCGCATATTCACAACCTCCTCCTCGCAGGAGCGGAGGGCCTCCACCGCGGCGTGCTGGCTGGTGGTGGGCGCGCACATGATGGCAAACTGGTGGACCTTGGTCATCTGCTTCATAATGGGGGCGGGGCCTGCGGCGTATCCCAGCCGCCAGCCCGTCATGGCAAAGGCCTTGGAGAAGCCGCTGACCACAACGGTGCGCTCCCACATACCGGGCAGCGACGCAATGGACACATGGTCCCGGCCCCCGAAGGTGAGCTCCGCGTAAATCTCATCGGACAGGACGAGGATGTTGGTATCCCGCAGCACCTGGGCGATTTCCTCCAGATGCTCCCGGTGCATCACCGCCCCAGTGGGGTTGTTGGGGAAGGGAAGGACCAGCAGCTTGGTGCGGGGGGTTATCTTTTCCCGAAGGGCCTTGGCGGTCAGGCGAAAGCCGTCCTCCGCCTTGGTCTCAATGGGGACGACCGTCGCGTTAGTCAAGGAGGCGATGGGGGAGTAGGCCACAAAGCAGGGTTCGGGAATCAGCACCTCGTCGCCGGGATTGACGCAGGCGCGGATCATCAGGTCGATGGCCTCCGAGCCACCCACTGTCACAAGGACCTCTTTTTTGCTGTCATAGCGGATTTGGAACCGCCGGTCCAGGTATTTGGCGATTTCCTCCCGCAGCTCCGCCAGACCGGCGTTGGCGGTGTACCAGGTATGTCCCTTCTCCAGGGACTGGATTCCCGCGTGGCGGATGGCCCAGGGGGTGCGGAAGTTGGGTTCCCCCACGCCCAGGGAGATGACGTTGTCCATTTCGCTGGCAATATCGAAGAACCGGCGGATGCCCGACGGCTTAATCTCCATCACCTTTTTGGAGAGCAGGGAGTCGTAATCCATCACAGTACCGCATCCTCCCTCATATCCCGTTCCTTTTCCGCCAGGAGCACGCCCCGCTCCTTGTACTTTTTCAGGACAAAATGGGTGGCGGTGGACTGCACCGCATCAATGGGGGCCAGCTTCTGGGAGACGAAGAGGGCCACGTCCTTGAAGCTCTTTCCCGATACCGTCACAGCCAGGTCATAGCCGCCGCTCATCAGGTAGCAGGTTTCCACCTCGTCAAAGGAGTAGATGGTCCGGGCAATCTCGTCAAAGCCGTGGTCCCGCATGGGGATGACGCGGATTTCAATCCGGGCGATGACATACTCCCGGTCGGTTTTATCCCAGTCGATGGCCGCCTTGTAGCCGCGGATGATCCCCTGGGCCTCATAATTCTCTATGGCCGCCGCCACCTTTGACACCGGCTCGTCGAGCATCACCGCCAGCTGTTCGTTGGTCAGGCGGCAGTTTTTGTCCAGTAAATTCAACAGCTTATCCATATGTTCAGCTCCATTTCTGTTGGAATATTGAAAGAATTTCAAACATTATAGCAGATGCTTTCAGTAAAGTAAAGGTTAAAATTATTACATTGTCATTTCGCTTTTTAACTTTTTCACATCATCAAGGGAAAGATGGGCATACTGCGCTATTTTTTCCATTGAAAGAGAACCATCAGACAGCAGGTTTCTGGCAACATCCTCCCGGCCTATGCCGATGCCCTCTTCCCGACCTATGCCGATACCTTCCTGAAAGGCCTCGTTTCTCATATCCTCTATTGCCTTACACATAATCAAAGACCCCTCCTTGCTCTCTTTAAAAAATCTCACTCTGTCCGCCAGTACATTGTAGTTCATTTTGTTGGGATCGGTGCAGGAAAAATCGTGCATCAGTTTCCCGATGGGATCGTCTCCACGGTATGCGCCGTTGACGTAGAGGATGTGCGCCCCGTCGCAAAACAGCTCGCCCGTCCCCAGAATACACCGCTCGATCTGATAAACCGCCTTTCCCTGGCCCAGCACGTCCCTTTCGGTGATAAATATAACATAGGTTTCCGGCAGATCGTCGAAATCTGTGCCCTTTTCCAGAAGCCCGGCATCCATCATGCTGGAGTTGTACCTTGCCCGTTTGCGGCCCGCACCCTTGTCCGCCCGCTGAATTTCAATGTTGAACTTCCGCCCCTCGCTGTCGGTGGCCAGAATATCCAGCCTGACCGAGCGGTTGATAAGATTCTCCACAAAGACCTGGGTATGTACATCCAGCACAACCAGGTCTGGCACACTCATCTTTGTTCTGCTATTTCCTATCTTTCACCTGTTCCGCTTCCATTATAGCATACTTCATCGAAATTGTCCCTCTATTCTTTGGTGGATTTTTGAATTCTTTCAAAACTGTTAGATTTGTGAAACCCTCTGGAAAGATTGCCGTGTTATCATAAAATCGCTCCCAAAGGGGAAGCAATACACAGGAGGAATTTTTTATGACCATATTGGAAACCAAAGACCTGAAGAAATACTACGGCTCCGGCGATACCACCGTCAAGGCCTTGGATGGGGTAAACCTGGATGTAGAGCAGGGGGAGTTTGTGGCGGTAGTGGGGACCTCCGGCTCAGGCAAGTCCACCCTGCTGCATATGCTGGGCGGATTGGACCGGCCCACCTCCGGTTCAGTGATGGTGGAGGGCATGGAGCTGTTTGCCATGCGGGATGAAGCCCTTACCATCTTCCGCCGCCGGAAAATCGGCTTTGTGTTCCAGAACTACAACCTGGTTCCGGTGCTCAACGTCTATGAAAACATCGCCCTGCCCATTCAGTTGGACGGCGGACGGCTGGACGAAGCCTTTATCCGGGACATTGTGGAAACCCTGGGGCTGGAATCCAAGCTCCACAGCCTGCCCAACAACCTTTCCGGCGGCCAGCAGCAGCGGGTGGCAATCGCCCGCGCCCTTTCCACCAAGCCCGCCATCATCCTGGCCGACGAACCCACCGGCAACCTGGACTCCAAAACCAGCCAGGATGTCCTCAGCCTGTTAAAGGTCACCAGCCAGAAGTTCGGCCAGACCATTGTCATGATCACCCACAACGAGGAAATTGCCCAGCTGGCGGACCGCATCGTCCGCATTGAGGACGGGCAGATTGTCAGGAGGTGAGGCAAAATGATTCAGGTGTCCAACCGGGGCTGTATCCGGCGGCTGTCCATTCGCAGCCTTTCCGCCGCCAAAAGCCGCAATATCATTGCTGTCATCGCCATAGCCCTGACCACCATATTGTTCACAAGCCTGTTCACCATTGCGCTGGCCTTGAACGAGGCCATCCAGATGTCCAACTTCCGCCAAGCGGGGGGCAAGGCCCATGCTTCCTTTAAAAGCGTTTCCGAGGAACAAGCGGCTGTCCTTTCCCAGCATCCCAGCATTGAGGAATACGGAATGCGGCTGTTTCTCGGTATGCCCGCGGCGGAGCCGCCCTTTCTCAAGGCCCATGTGGAGGTAAGCTATATGGACCCCAAGGAGGCGGAGCTTTACTTCTGTGTCCCGGAGCATGGGACGCTCCCCCAGGAGGGAACCAACCAGATCGCCACTGACACCAGGGTGTTGAAACTTTTGGGGATTGAGCCGGAGATCGGCGCAAAGGTTCCCCTTACCTATGAACTGGGCACCGGAACCCATTCCCGCCAGAAGGTGACAGGGGAATTTGTCCTGTCCGGCTGGTGGGAACACGACCCGGCCTGCATTGCAAGCCATATTGTTACATCCCGGAGCTATGCGGACGAGGTTTTAAAAGATTATATTAGCATGGACATCACCACAGACATGACCGGAAAATGGAATCTGGACGTGATGTTCTCCAGCTCCCTGCATATCCAGGATGATGTAGACAAAGTTCTTGCTGCCAATGGCTGGCAGGACGAAAGCCCCAACCGGGACAACTATATTTCAACCGGGATCAACTGGGGGTATTCAGGAGCGCAGCTCTCCAACGCCTTGGATCCTACGACAGTTCTGGGAGTAAGCGGGATCCTGCTGCTGATTATCTTCACCGGATACCTGATTATTTATAATGTGTTCCAAATCTCTGTTACCAATGATATCCGCTTTTACGGCCTGCTGAAAACCATCGGCACGACTGGGAAGCAGATTAAATCCATGATCCGGCGGCAGGCATACACCCTCTCCCTCTTTGGCATCCCTATTGGGCTGCTTTTAGGATGGATTTTAGGCGGCAGGCTGGCCCCTATTATTATACGAAACATCAGCGATTCCGCTATGAATATTGTCTCTGCACAGTTTAACCCCATTATCTTTATAGGAGCAGCCCTGTTTGCCTTGATTACTATCCATCTTTCCTGCTCCCGTCCCGGAAGACTTGCCGCCAGGGTTTCCCCGGTGGAGGCGCTCCGCTATTCCGAGGGTTCTTCCAGTTCCTCCAAAAGCAAAAAGGGCTTGGACGGCGGCAAGGTGCAGAAAATGGCGTTTTCCAACCTGGGGCGTTCCAAAGGGAAAACCTTTGTCACCATCCTGTCCCTGTCCCTGTCGGTGATCCTGCTCAATACCGTTGTCACCTTTATAAACGGATTTGACATGGACAAATACCTGAAGCGCTGGGTATCCGCTGATTTTATTTTCGCCGGAGCCCGCTACTTCCAGTTTACCGGGATCGAGCCTGTCCCGGAAGATGTCCTGGAACCTATTAAACAGCAGGGAATTGGCAAATCCGGCCATGTTTACACCAATGGCTCCTGCTATGAGCATATGCCCATAGATCATTTTGAAGAGCTTTACAGATATTTATCAGAGAGCTATAAGGAAAATGTGCGGGCTCATGCTATTTATCCCAATAACGAATTCATGCTGGATAACAAGGTAAGGCTCCTTGGTATGGACGATTTCCCGTTAAGCCTCCTGGATATCCTTGATGGGGATATTGAAAAACTGAAGGATCCGTCCGGGAACTATATCGTCGCTGTCCCGGACACAGACGACTTTACCAAGCCGGATGAAAGCTCCTACTGGGCAAAGGTCGGGGATCAGGTGACAATCCGCTATGTGGATGATTTCAACTTTATTGACCAGATTACAGGAAAAGTGATAGAGCGTGAAGATACCGCAGCATGGGAAAAGGCGATGGAGGAAGTTTGGCCCATAAATCCCACAAAATACAGGGATGTCACCTACACGGTTGCCGCTGTTGCGACAGTCCCCTATGCACTCAGCCACCGTTTTGGCGGGGGAGACAGCTATGTCCTGCCTGCCGAAACCCTGAAAAGAGATGACAGCAATACCTACCTGATGTCCTTTGTCTTTGATGCCGCTCCTGAAAAGCTGGAAGATATGGACAGATTTTTGAAGGATTACACTGAAAGCGTCGAAGTGACCTTTGATTATGAATCCAAGGACCAGTATGTCAGCGAGTTTACCGGGATGCAGAAAATGTTCCTGATGGTCGGCGGTGTGCTCAGCGGCATTATCGGGATTGTCGGCGTGCTGAATTTCCTCAACGCGGTGCTGACCTCCATCCTGGCCCGGAGGCGGGAATTTGCGGTACTGCAATCCATCGGCATGACCGGGAAGCAGCTGAAGGCCATGCTGGTTTGGGAGGGAATCGCCTACGCCGGGATTTCGGTTTTGCTCTCCCTTATCCTTTCTCTGGGGATGAGCGGCCTTTTGAAGGGTGTGGCCGAGGGGATATTCTGGTTCTTCACCTACCGGTTTACCATCCTTCCGGTTCTGTGGGTTGCCCCGGTGTTCCTGGTGATGGGCGTACTCATCCCGCTGGCGGTTTACAAGTCTGTGGCAAAGCAGTCCATTGTGGAACGGCTGCGGCAGGCGGAATAGCGGAGATTTCCCCGCCGGAACAAGGCGAAAACAAAAACGGCGTATTGTCACCGGTGGATGACCATACGCCGTTTTTCACAATGGGCCTATGCTGTGTGCTATTTCCCCGCGATGGTCAATCCCTCAACCAACACGCTGGGGCTGACAAAGGCGGTAAAGGAAGGAGAGGTGGGCGGCTGAGGATCATCGGCAACGGCGGCAATCCCCCTCAGCAGGCTGAAGAAGTTGCCCGCCACGGTAAAGGAGCGCACCGGCGCGGCCTTTTTGCCCTTTTCAATCAAAAAGCCGGAGCTTTGCAGCGAAAAGTCGCCGCTGATGGTGTTGGCCCCCGCATGGAGCCCCCCCAGGGAGTCGATGAGCACCCCGTTCTGCGCCTTTTCCAGCAGCTGCTCCTGGGTCAGTTCGCCCTTTTCCAGGTACATGGTGAAGGGGCGGATTCCTACCTTGGAGTCATAGCTGGACTTGGAGGCATTGCCGGTAGTGGCCTTTCCGGCTGCTGCCGCGGTGCTAAGGTTGTACAGCAGCGTGTTCAGCACACCGTTTTCGATGACCTTTTTGCACCGGGTGGGGCTCCCCTCCCCGTCAAAGGGAATGGGCATGGCACTGTCCTTGTAGAAGGGGTCGTCCACCAGGGTGACGGACGGGGCGGCGATGGTCTCCCCCTCCTTGTCCTTGAGCAGAGAAAGGCCCTTCTGCACATTTTCGGCGGAGAACACCCCCGCATAGGTACCCAGCAGCTGTGACATGGCCTTGGGAGAGAACACCACCGGCATGGCCCCTGTGGGAGCTATCCCCGCGCCCAGAGTGGCGCGGGCAGTATCGGCAGCCTCTTTGGCGGTACCGGCCAGATCCAGCTGCTCCAGCGCTCCCAGACAGCTTTTGAAGCTGTTGGCCTTTTCCTCTCCGTTGCTGACAACGGCGGCCAGGAAGGCCCCGGAGACAGTGTTCTCATACCGCAGGTCCAGACCGCGGGAATTGTGGATGGCGATGTGGATATGCTCGGCAAAGGCTTCCGTTCTGCTGCCGTCAACCACGCCGGACTGGGCGTAAAGGGCATCCTGCCCGGCCAGGGCGGTTTTGCGCAGAACATCGGCGGCAGGTATGGGTGAGGTGCTGACCGCTGCGGTCTGGTAGCTCTGTCCGGCCTCCACCAAAAATTCCGGCTCGGAGCTCTCCAGCACCGAGGCATTGTCGGCGGCGCGGCGCACCAGGGCGCGGGCGCTCTCCTCGCTCAAAAGCTGGGTGGAGGCATAGCCCATCTTGCCGTTTATCAGGCAGCGCAGGCAGACGCCGCCCTCCCCGGAATCGGAAAACCGGTTGACCTCATGACGGAAAACAGATACAGAGGTGCTTTCCTCCAGCTGATAATACAGCTCGTACTCTTCAATATGCAGCTTGGCAGCCTCATCGGCCACAAACTGACGGAAAGTCTGAAAGTCCATTTGTTAAAAAACCTCCTTTGTCTGTTATCTGCCGCCCACGGTGATGGACGAAACGCGGATAAGCGGCTGCCCCACGTTGGTGGGGATGGAGCCGCTGGACGAACCGCACATACCCTGACCGCAGAGCAGGTTATCGCTTACCATGTCAATCTTCTGGATAACGTCGGAGCCCTTGCCCACCAAGCTGGCCCCGCGGACCGGCTCGCAGACCTTGCCGCCCCGGATGATATAGCCCTCGTTGACGGCAAAGTTAAACTCGCCGGTGACCGGGTTGACCGAACCGCCGCCCATCTCCTTGGCGTACAGCCCGTACTCGATGGAGGCGATGATGTCCTCTTCCTTATCGCTGCCGGGGGCCAGGAAGGTGTTGGTCATGCGGGAGGTGGGGACAAAGCTGAAATCTTGCCGGCGGGCGCTGCCGGTGGAGGCCATGCCCATGCGGCGGCCGTTGAACTTGTCAATCATATAGGTTTTCAGAACACCCTTTTCAATCAGCACATTGCGCCGGGCGGGGGTGCCCTCGTCGTCGATGTTGATGGAGCCCCAGTCGTTGGGGATGGTGCCGTCGTCAATGGCAGTGACCTTTTCGTGGGCAATCTTTTGGTCCAGCTTGTCGCAGAACTGGCTGTTACCGTAGGCCACGCCGGTGGCCTCCAGGGAATGTCCGCAGGCCTCGTGGAAGATGACGCCGCCGAAGCCGTTGCCGATGGCCACCGGCATCACCCCGGCGGGGCAGTAACCGGCCCCGGCCATAGTGACAGCCTGACGGGCGGCCTCCCGCCCGATGGCGCGGGGGTCCACCTTTTCAAACAGCTCCATACCGGTGCGGGCCCCTGGGCGGCAGCCGCCGGTTTGGGTCTCCCCGTTGACCTCAGCCACGGCGCTGACCATCATCCGTGTGCGGATCTGCCTGTCCTGGGTCCACAGCCCCTCGCTGGTAGCAACCAGAATCCGGCGGTCTACATCCAGCAGGGTGCCTGTCACCTGGACCACGGCGGCGTCATACTCGCTGGCGGCGGAACAGGCATCCTTGAGCAGGGCAGCCTTGTCGGCGTTGGCTACGCTGGCGGGGACGATGCGGATGGGATGAATATCCCCGAACAGCCGCTCCCGCAGGCTGATGGATATCTCCGCCTTGCCCTCGGCCAGGGCCTCGGCGGCGCGCTGGGCGCAGCGCAGCAGGCCGGACTCGGTGGTGTCCACCGTGGTGGCCATTACGCTGCGCAGTCCCAGAAACACCCGCACGGCAGCGCCGGCAATCTGGGAGTCATGCACCGAATCCACCTTGCCGCCCACCAGGTTGACGGCGTGGTTGAGGGTGTTTTCCGCAAAGAGCTCGGCATAGTCCGCGCCGGTGGAGGAGGCCTTTTGCAGTACACGCTCACAAATCTCTTTTGAAATCATCTGCAATTCTCCTGTCTTTTTTGATGTGATGAAAAGCTTTTCTCATTTTATGGAAGCTTTGCTTCCATTCAAAGTATAACTGCGCGGAAAGGCAAAGTCAAGTTTTTTGAGGGAGTGAATCTTTGATTTTTCTTATGGTTGACAGCTTTTTTTAAAAATGGTATTATTTCTGCAATGGCATCCAAAGGAGGTTTTCGTTTTGCACCGCATTCTAATTGTAGAAGACGATCAGCCCCTCAACCGCGGTATCTCCCTGGCCTTGAAGGGTCCCGATAAAGAAATTCACAGCGTATATGATCTGGCAGAGGCCTCAGCCCGACTCGGCAGCTCCGCCTATGACCTGATTATCCTCGATATCAACCTACCCGACGGCAGCGGATTGGATTTCCTGACTTCCCTCCGCCGCCAGACCTCCACCCCCGTCATCCTCCTGACCGCCAACGACCTGGAAATGGACGTCGTCACCGGCCTGGAGCTGGGGGCGGACGACTATATTACCAAACCATTCAGCCTGGCAATCCTCCGTGCAAGGGTGGAAACCCAGCTCCGCCGCAGCCACAGCCAGAATCGCTATGACCTGGATGGGTATGTCTTCGACTTTGACAATCTGCGATTTGAATATCTGAACCAGCCCCTGGAGCTGAGCAAAACAGAGCAGAAGCTGCTCCGTCTGCTGGTGGAAAACCGGGGACGCACCGTACCCAGGGAGCTGCTGATGGACCGGGTTTGGTCCGACGCGGGGGAATTTGTAGATGAAAACGCCCTTTCGGTGGCGGTCAAACGCCTGCGGGATAAGCTGAACGCCGCCGGTAAAATCAAAACAGTTTACGGGGTGGGGTATACATGGACGGCGGATTCGTGAAAAATCTTCTTTTCACCGGCATAGGCGCGGCCGGTTCGGCGCTTATCTGCTGGGGTATCGGCCGGTGGCGCATGAAGCGGCTGATGAAGCGGCTGATGGATATGCTGGACCGGGCCATCGGCGGCGATTTTCAGGAAAAGCAGTTTGATGAAAGCATGGAATCGGCGGTGGAGCAGAAGCTCTCCCGCTTTTTAAAGAACAGTGCTTTGTCGGCCCGGCGACTTTCGGCGGAGCGGGACAAGATCAAGGAGCTGATTGCGGATATCTCCCACCAGACCAAAACGCCGATTTCCAATCTGCTGCTGTACTCCCAGCTGCTGGGGGAAAGCGAGCTTCCGGAGGACTGCCGACCGGCGGTGAAAGAAATATGCAAACAGGCGGAGAAGTTGCAATTTTTGATCGTATCACTGATCAATCTTTCCAGGCTGGAGACAGGGATTATTCAGGTGAGGCCCCGGCGGGGAAGGCTGGATGAGCTGATAGAAGCGGTGGAGCGGCAGGCGAGGCCAAAGGCGGAGGGCAAGGGGCTTGCGTTCAGCGTGCAAGGGAGCAAGGCATGGGCGTTATTCGATCCCAAATGGACAGAAGAGGCCCTTTACAATCTGGTGGACAACGCGCTCAAGTACACCCCTGGAGGCGGATGGGTAGAGGTAGCGGCGAGGGAGTATGAGATGTTTGTGTGTATTGAGGTGAGGGACAATGGGATAGGGATTAAGGAGGAGGAGCAGGGGAAAATTTTTGGAAGGTTTTACCGTGCGGAGGCATCCGGAGGAGAAGATGGGGTAGGGATAGGATTATTTTTGGCGAGGGAGATTGCTAGGGCGCAGGGAGGGTATATTAAGGTGAAGTCGGCGCAGGGAAAGGGGTCGAGTTTTTTGCTATACCTACAAAAAGACCAGAGGGGCCCCAGCACCGAGCGCTAAGAAAGGATGCGGGATCTCCGACTGCGTTTGAAATCTTTGGCCGCTTTCACGAAAGTGGCAAAGTCTCAGAGTTGAGCAGCGAAGCTGAACTGAACCCGCAAGGCGCGAAACACCTCTGCCCTAAGAAAGTCGTACATGAAAACCGCCCTAAAAAGCACCGATATCAAAAAGCCTGTGTAAATCTATGCTCAGGTGGTGCTCTAACAACATTCTTTGAAAACCTTAGAATGGATGGCCATCCGGGTTTTTTACCCAGCGAAAGGTTGGGATGGGCATTTATGCTGTCCCAACCTTTGAGCGAGCCGGGAGATGCGCTAAAGGTAACAAAAAAGGGAATGTCTCAAATTAGAAATGTTTATTTCTATAAAGATACTAAAAGTTTCAATGCAAAAGAAACGTTTGGCAGAGGGGCGTTAATACCAACCATACAGCTAATTTGGGACCTGGATTCAAAGCCTCTGTAATTTTCCTCCGTCCATCCCAAACACAGTATCGCAAAGGGTTGAAATATCCAACGGATTGTGGGAAGCCAGTAAAACCGTCGTCCCCTGCTCCCGGAGGGAACACAGCAGCCTCCGGATATCCTCCACCCCGCTGTTGTCCAGCCCGTTCATCGGCTCGTCTAAAATCAGCAGGGATGGCCGTTCCATAATGGCCTGGGCAATCCCCAGACGCTGGCGCATTCCAAGGGAGTATTTGCTCACCGGTTTTCGATTTCTCGGATCCAGACCCACAAGCTCCATTGCCTCCCCCGGCGGCATTCCGGGGCGCATACGGTTCCCCAGGCCGGACAGATACTTCAGGTTGGAAAGCCCGCTTTCCGTATCAATAAATCCTGGTGTTTCGATGATCATTCCCGTATCCGGCGCAAAGCCACAGTCCTTTCCCAGTTGTTTGCCGAATACGGTGATCTGCCCGTGGTCTGGCTTGAAGAAGCCCAGAATACATTTCATTAGTACCGTCTTTCCACATCCGTTTCTTCCGATGATACCGTGAATCAATCCCCTTTTCAGGTTCAGATTGATGTCCTCCAGCACCATTTCGTTTCCAAAGCTTTTGTATACCCCCTGAACCTCCACGGCATAGTTTGCTCCTATCACTTTCACCTCTCCCCTCTTCGGAATAAAAAACTGATATGTTCCGCTGCAGCGCCGCACAGTCCAAGAAGTCCGATATTGACGCCGCCCATAATCAGATGGGTCTGCCAAAGGGCAGGCAGGGAATCATACCCGAAGCTGTGCATCGTATATGTGGCGTGCTGAAGCGGCGAAAACCACGCTGCCAGAAGATTGGCAATATATCCAAGCCGGATATCCAGCCCCATCCAGGCCATAAACCGGTCCGGCGTCAGCAGATAGGCGGCCAGGCTGATACCGATCATGGCGCTCATCCCCGCCTGTTTTCCAAAGCGAAGGGAAACGGCCAGGTTTACAAGGGATAAAAACAGCATATACTGGGCCGTCAAAAGAAATATCTGGAGGGCGCAGTTGAAGGGGGCGGACAGCTTTACGGTGCTGCGGGCCACTTTAATGGATACTTCAAATTGGTCGGGGATAAAGCTCATCACCATGGCGGTATCACTCCAGCGGTTGGCCCAAAAGGCGTTTTTCCCTGCCAGAAGGCAGGTTCCCGCCAGTAAAAAAAGCGTGTAAAATAGGCTGAGCAAAATCGCTGTTATTGTCTGTCCGATCATCCAACTGCGCCGCCCGGTCCGGAATATCAAATAAGAAGCGGGCGCGTTCAAACTGGGGACCTGGGAGAGGGGAAGCAGCAGCGCCAAGGAGGCGAACAGCACGCTGTCGCTGTCGGCAAAGCACCATACAAAGGGTTCAAACATTTGGAGCTCTGTTCCGAAAATGCCGGAAAGCTGTATGGTCCGTTGGGTGAGAAAAAAGCAGATCAAAAAACCCAGAAAAAGGCCTAAGTAGAACCGGAGATTTTTGGCAAGCAGCCGCAGGTTCCAACAGGCGCACCCCCACGCTCCCTTTATACTAAACATTCTTACATACCTCCCAATACAGCAGGAGGAGGTACCCGCCTGCCAAAACAGCCAGCAGAACAGTTAAAAACAGAACCATACCGCCGCCCCCCGCAAGCCAGCGGACCGGGTCCAGCCATGCCGCCCCTGTCCAAAACCGGGAACGGAGCATGGATAGGGAAAAACACACCGCCGCCGGGATAACGTATCCGCAGGCAGCGTCACGGGTCACAAGGGCTCCCGCGCTTCCCGTCAAGGCGAATATTATGGCGCTGAGCAGCCGTGGGGCAATCAGACCTGCAGAAAAGCTTCCGTCGGTGAAAATGCGCAAAAGGGCGGCAAATCCGGCAACCCCCAAACATTGAGAGAGGACGGCGGACAGCATAAGAGAAACGGTGCGGCTTGCCAGATATTTCCCCGTCCCGCAGCGGAACAGGATGTTTCTGACCGCACCGCCCGAAAGCTCCTTTCTGGCCTGGGCCCCTGCCGGAAGGACGGAAAGCAGGGGCAGGGAAAGGGCGTTGGCATTGGCGGCGAGGGCTTTTTCCATCAGCCAGCTTATTTCCTGCCGTCCTCCCCGGAGCAGCCAATAGCTTTCCGGCCCAAGGCCTGCCCAGAGGGCGCATACGGTGAGGGCGGCGGACAGAAAAAACCATCTCTCCGGAATCCGGGCAAGGGTTTTAAGCCATATTGTGCTGTACTTTTCCATATCAGTACCCCAGAAGACGGTCAATAACCGTCCCATTCACCGCATTGATGGTCAGCTCTGAAAGCCCCTCTATGGGATCGAACTCGTGGGCGTGGCCGTAGGTCCCGGTTCCAGCAAGATACCGCCTGCCATAAAAGTCCCAGACCGGCGTGTAGCGGTAGCTCCCGTCCGGCTGAAGAAGGGTCATATAGCCAAAGCGTACCTGATAAATCTCCAGTTCGTTCTTTTGCAGGTTTTCGTCGATTTCCAGGTGTTGGATGGAGAGCAGAGCGAGATTGGAGAAAATGTCCCAGATGTCCGAAAAGGGCAGAAGATCCACATTTTCCTCCACTGTTTCGCCCACATCATAGGGGTTGTGATAGGACAGATAGCAAAGTCCCTGGTCCCGGACCACCGCCGTGACCACTCCAAGGCCGGAGGTATAGCCATAATTGGCGGTCATGTTCTCTCCGCCATAGCTGTCATTGACAGGAATTCCGTTTAAATGCCGGGTGTACCGGAAAATATAATACTTCTTCTTGCTTCCCAACTCTGTTTGGGGCAGCTGTCCGTATGCGCTCATCTGATAGTCCGGGAGAATAGCGTGGACCTCTTTGTCCGCAACAGCGGCAGCCTCCTCCAGAGAGATGGTGCAGTCCTCCGCCCTGCCGTTGGTCAGGGGGAGAAGCATATCCCTCTCAACCCCCTCGTTGTTCCTGTTATACGTAAGCTCCGGTGTCCAGCCGATTTTCCCCGCTGACTGGAGCAGGCCATAACCCACGTTGATATAACTGAATTCATAGTTTTCCGCCTGTTCCGGCGTAAGCCTTTCTTTGACCAGTTCCAGGGTGTCCCGACCGGTATTATAGGTCATTTTGCCGGGAATATTGTTGATCCACAGATTGTACATATTCACGCCGCCGGAGGTGTACTCCACAGCGGGCATTTCACCGGCGTACTTCGCCCCCTCCCCTTGGACGTGATACCACCCGATTTCGTCCTCATAGCGGGAAATGACCGATGCGATTTCCTCCCCGGTGAACACCCTGGGGACAGCCTCCACAATGTCCGCCTGTACAGCTTCCGGAAAGATGATATCCGCGTCCACAATCACGCGGCTGATGCCAGATTCCGATACAAACTCCCCTGAAACCCGCTCAGGAACTCCTAAGTTCTCGGAAAGCAGCTGACCGTCCGCCGGATTTGGTCGGATATCCCCTCCGCTCGCCTGAGGGGTATCCGGGTTTGCGGAGCATCCGGCACAAAGGACCGCCGCAACTGCCGACAGAATGGTTACACGATCTAATTTCATTTAAAAATCACCTCCGCCATTATCATACACCGTCGGCGGCAAAAAAGTCTGCGGCAAGTTGTACGGAAATTGTAATCAAGTTGTAAGCGCGGGGATGGAGACTCGGACGACGGTTCTCTCTCCCACCCGGCTTTCAATGTCCAGTGTTCCGCCGTGCCATGCGGCGATTCTGCTGCATATGGCAAGGCCTAGACCCGCGCCACCCGCCTTTCTGGAGCGGTCCTTATCCACCCGATAGAAGGGTTCTGTAACATGCTGGATATGCTCCGGCGGAATGCCGCAGCCCTGATCCCTTACCTCAATAACGGTAAATCCCCCTTTTTCCTCTATGGATACCGTCACCTCCGTATTCCCTGGGGAGGCCCTCAGGGAGTTCTGAATCAGGTTGGCGGTCAGACTGTACAGCAACGTCTCATCCCCATAAACGAATTCGGCTTTTACCGCAAAGCGGACCCGCTGGGGATAGACGCTCCGCAGGCTTTCCACCAGCCCAGAGACCAGAAATTGCCGCTTGCCGTCAGGATGCTGTTCCGTCAGGCTGATAAGCTCCATCATTTTCCGCGAAAGGGTTTCCGCCCGGCGGCCAGCTTCTACAATTTTGCCTGCGCATACCATCTGTTGTTCCCGGTCCAGGGGCATCCGGAGCAGCGTTTCCCCATAGCCCACCACGGCGGTCATAGGCGTTTTGATTTCGTGGGAGAGGGCGCCGATTAAAAACTCCTTTTGTTCCAGCTCCTGGTCTAAGGAGTCGATCTTCCCCTCCATGGCCTCCGACATCCGGTCAAATGCGGCGGAAAGCTGCCCGATCTCATCATGTGAGGAACAGTCTGTCCTCAGCCGGTAGTTCCCCTTTGAGATGGCGTCCGCAGTTTTCGTCAGCAGGGCAATGGGTTTCAGCGCGGACCTCAGCAGCAGCGCGGTCAATAGGGCGCTGACCGCGCAGGCAAAGGCCAGAGTACCAAAGCCGATGAGCCGGTACCTTGTAATCTGCCTCTCAGTTTCTGAAACATTTTTGGTGATATACACCCGAAATTCCTGCTGGGACTGGGAAACGGTAAAGGACCGGGAACAGACCAGCAGGGATTCCCCCTGTTCCGACAGGGTGCGGAAGAGATACGGCTCCTCCTCGGTGGATTCAGGAAGGGAGTGCTGCTCTGAAAGGAGCGCTGGGTCATAGGGACACAGGTTGAACAGATATTCACCGTCTGCCGACAACGAATAGTAGACGTTTTCGTACCGCAGCACAGAGGCAAACTGGGAGAAATAAAACTGCACCATACTTTGCAGCGTAACATCCCGGTAGACGCCTCCCTGTGCGCTGACAGCGGAAACGCAGTTGGAGCAAAAGACGTCTATGGAACTGCGGATCTGTTCCTCGTCGGCCCTCCGTCGGGCGGAGGCCTGTATCGCGATAATGGCGCTGACCGCCGTGCTCATGGTCAGGAGCGTTACGGCGATGGAGACAGCGGAGATTTTCTGCCACAGCTTCAAGGGAGCGTCACCTCCAATTTATATCCTACGCGGTGGACCGTGACAATCCGCTCTGACCAGTTCAGCTTTCTGCGCAGAGCGGCGATATGGTTGTCCACAGTGCGGGTTTCCCCGAAGTATTCCTCCCCCCAAACCTCATTGAGAAGCTGCTCCCGAGAAAACACAATATTCGGATGCTTGGCCAGCATGAGCAGAAGGGCATATTCCATCGGTTTCAGCTCAACCCTTTCCCCACCTGCCAGAACCATCCGCTCCCCCTGGAGGATTTTGACTCCGCAGACTTCTATGACGCCGTTTTTGGGGTTCCTTCTTTCCAGCACCTTTTCCATCCGCACCAGCAGTTCCAGTATGCTGAAGGGCTTTACCAGATAATCCTCCGCCCCCAGGCGAAGCCCCTTTACACGGTCCGCCTCCCCGCCCTTTGCGGAGACATAGATCACAGGGATGCCCGCCTTTTCCATGTGGGGGAACAGCTCAAAACCATCTGCCTCCGGCAGCATAATATCAAGAACCGCCAGGTCATAGCTTTGACCGGCGATTTGGTCCAGGGCCTCCTTTCCGCTGGCGGCGGTATCGCATTGGTAGCCCGCAACGGAGAAATTCATCTCCAGAAGCTGGCGGATGGACGGGTCGTCCTCCACAATTAATATTTTATACATTCTAACGCCAAAACCACCTTTCCGTTCTGCCATAGGCACATTGGGTTTTACACCATCATACATAAAGTTTTACGGACAGTCAAGAAATATGTTGATATGGGCGTTTTATGTTTCTTGACAATTTATCAGAGATTTGTGTTATCCCATTGTATTTTGCACATAATAACGCTATAATGTCCTTGTCAGGCAAAGATATAGATAATATTTAGAAGAGGAGCTGCTATGAGCCTGACAGAACAAGCAAACCGGCTTTTTGATGCTTTTCAAGATGAAAAGTGCCGCGCATGGGCTAGGTATCATGCGGACTGGCGGTCTAACTGGAAAGATAGAGAAAATTAACCGATTCCACTGCTGGAAGACTACTGCGAAATTTTCCACAGCTTTGGTTGATTTTTTTGAAAAGTACCCCCAGGCGCTGCCTTTTGGGGATGACATAGGAGATATCGTTTACCTCTATATGAGAGACGGAGAAAATACTGGAATTTTCATGGCAGATAAAGGCGATTTTTTGAAAAATTATATAAGATTGCAGGTTCTTTTACAGAGCTTTTTACTGATTTGGAAGCTCAGCGGATTTTCCGAAATTATTATAAATACGGCTATGATAAAGGCGAGGATGGAAGATAGATTTTGGGCTTCAAAACACGAAGAGGCTGTCTCAAAAAGCGAGACAGCCCCTTTTATTTGTTTGATTTATTGTATTGCTTATTTCCCTTCCGGTCCGTAATACGCTTCCACCAGAATATCCTTTAACTCGGAAATCAGGGGATAACGGGGATTGGAGGGGGTGCACTGGTCGGCGTGGGCCTCATCGGCAACCGCATCCAGGTTATCCATAAATACCTTCTCATCGATGTTCTGGCTCTTGATGGAGCGGGGAACATTCATGGAATTCTGAAGGTCGATGATGGCGTTGATCAGGCTCTGTACGCCTTCCTCAGTGGTAGAGCAGGGCAGACCTAGCATTTCGGCGATCTCCGCGTACCGCTGGTCGGCGATGAAGTGCTCGTACTTGGGCCAGGTGGCGAACTTGTTGGGCTTCTGGGCGTTGTACTTAATGACATAGGGAAGCAGAATCGCGTTGGCGCGGCCGTGGGGGATGTGGTAGGCGGAACCCAGCTTGTGGGCCAGGGAGTGGTTGATGCCCAGGAACGCGTTGGTGAAGGCCATACCTGCGATACAGGAGGCGTTGTGCATCTTCTCCCGCGCCTCCCGGTCATTGCCGTTGTTGTAGGCACGCTTGAGGTATTTGAACACCAGGCGGATGGCGTGGAGGGCCAGGCCGTCGGTGTAGTCGGAGGCCAGCACCGAAACATAGGCCTCAATGGCGTGGGTTAGCACGTCCATGCCGGTGTCGGCGGTGACGGATTTGGGAACCGACATGACAAACTGGGGGTCCACAATGGCCACATCCGGGGTCAGCTCATAGTCGGCCAGGGGATACTTGATGTTGGCTTTCTTATCAGTGATGACCGCGAAGGAGGTCACCTCAGAGCCGGTGCCGGAGGTGGTGGGAACGCAGACCAGCTTGGCCTTGTTGCCCAGCTCCGGGAAATGATAGGTTCTCTTGCGGATATCAAAGAACTTCTGCTTCATGCCGGTGAAGGAGATGTCGGGGTGCTCATAGAACATCCACATTCCCTTTGCCGCGTCCATAGCGGAACCGCCGCCCAGGGCGATGATGACGTCCGGCTGGAAGTGGTTCATGGAGTCCACGCCCCGCATGATGGTGTCAACGGAGGGATCCGGCTCCACGTCGTCGAAGATTTCGGCGTGGCAGTATTCGGGACGGCGGCGCAGGTAGTGGAGAATCTTATCCACGTTGCCCAGCTTGACCATGGTCTTGTCGGTGACGATAAAGGCGCGGCTGATGTTGGGCATCTTCTCCAGGTATTGGATGGAGTTGTATTCAAAGTAAATCTTCGGCGGAATCTTGAACCACTGCATGTTGACCCTCCTCTTGGCAATGCGCTTGATGTTTACCAGGTTCTGGGCGGAGACGTTGGAGGTGGTGGAGTTCTTGCCGAAGGAGCCGCAGCCCAGGGTCAGGGATGGGGTGTTCTCGTTGTAGATATCGCCAATGCCGCCTTGAGAGGAGGGGGAGTTGACGATAATCCGTCCAACTTCCATCTTTTCTCCATAGGCGGAGATAATATCGGAATCTCCGGCGTGGATGGTGGCGGAGTGGCCCAGGCCGCCGTTATGCAGCATCTTGGAGGCCATCTCAAAGCCCTGCTCCTTGCCGTCTACTACGATGTATGCCAGGATGGGGGAGAGCTTTTCCTTGGAAAGGTGGTATTCCGGGCCCACATCCGGGATTTTCCCGATCAGGATTTTGGTTCCCTTGGGGACGGTAAAACCAGCCTGTTCCGCGATCCAGCAGGCGGGCTTGCCCACAATGTCCGCGTTGAGGGAATAGCCCTTGGCCTCCGGGAAAGCGTATGCAATCAGCTTTTCCTCCTCCTTGCCGGAGACGAAATAGCAGCCGTTGTCCTTCATGATGGCCTCAAAGGCGGGGGCGATATCCTTATCGACGATGACCGCCTGTTCGGAGGCGCAGATCATGCCGTTGTCAAAGGTTTTGGAGAGCATCAGGTCGTTGCAGGCCTGGGGTAGGTTGGCGGATTTGTGGATGTAGCAGGGCACGTTGCCGGGGCCGACGCCCAGGGCGGGCTTGCCGGTGGAATATGCCGCCCGGACCATTCCCGCGCCGCCGGTGGCCAGAACCAGGGCCACGTCGGGGTGGTTCATCAGGGCGTTGGTGGCGGCCAGAGAGGGAACCTCAATCCACTGTACGCAGTCTTTAGGCGCTCCCGCCGCAATCGCCGCGTCGCGGACGATTCGCGCAGCCTCGGCGGAGCACTTCTGGGCGCTGGGATGGAAGCCAAAGATGATGGGGCACCGTGCCTTGGCGGAAATCATGGCCTTGAACATGGTGGTGGAGGTTGGGTTGGTGACAGGGGTGACGCCCGCCACAATGCCCACAGGCTCGGCAATCTGCACGATGCCGGAGAGCTCGTCGTCGTCAATCACGCCTACCGTCTTCTGGTCCTTAATATCGTGCCAGATGTATTCGGTGGCAAACAGGTTTTTAATGATTTTGTCTTCATATACGCCGCGGCCGGTTTCCTCAACCGCCATTTTGGCCAGCTGGGTGTGGTTATCCAGGCCGGCCAGGGCCATGGCGTGGGCGATGGCATCCACCTGCTCCTGGTCCAGCTTTAAATATTCCTCAAGGGCAATCTTCGCTTTGGCGGCCAGTTCGTCTATCATGGCGTTTACATCTACCGCTGGGGCGGCCGGGTTTTCTTTGGGTGCAGACATTGTAATGACCTCCTTTAAATTTGTTAAAAACGTTTTGGCTTGTTTGGTACACCTATATTAAACTATATTGTTATTTTTTTGTCAATGTTTTTTGCCGCCAATGTTGATTTTGTAAAAAGTCATTTTTTTGTGGGTTTTGACTAGGGAGGCACACTGCCAAAACAGCTAACGGTTTTCAGCCCCTTGCTCCAGAGAGGCAAGCCAATTTTCGATTGCCTCTGCTAAGATGAATTGCTGCCGTAAAACGGCCATACCTGTTTCAGGAATCTCCGGGAGAGATTCCTTTTCACGGATGTTTTCTTTTAGATAAGTTTTTAAAACTTTGATATTGTTTTGAATGCTTGCAACACAGGATTTCCGAATTTCAGGGGGAAGACTGTCTAAATTTACAATAACAGCATTGAAATCTAAAAAAAAATGAATGGGTTGGGCTGCTATATCCAACATGAGCCTTTCAAATTCCTTTTCCCCTGACTGGGTAAGAGAGTAAACAGCTTTTTCAGGCATTTTTCCCTCTTTAACAATACAGCCTTTGATAAATCCCTTTTCCTCTAGCTGGACTGCCTTTTTATAGATAGAGGGGGTACTGATTTTTACCCATTTGGAGATATTGCGGTATTCCACCAGCTTTTGAATATCATAAGCGCCCATAGGTTCTTTTTTCAGCATTCCCAGTACAATTAAATCAATTGCCGCCATCGTTTTCCGCCTTTCTTTGACAATGCGCCTGAAGCAGGCTGTACTTTGTACTGTAATTTATAGTAGTGGATTTGATAGCTTTTGTCAAGAAAAGAGAAAATCGGTGATATCTCTTGACAACTGCTATAATTTATAGTAGTATTGCTTTTGCTACATTATACTATAAATTATAGCACTATAATTTATAGTAACTTTGGTGTAAAACGAAAGGAGAAAAATGAAATGAACAGACAAAACGACAAAATGGAGCTGCTGGGGAATGCGCCAATCCCAAAAGCTCTCGCGGCCCTTGGCATTCCCATTATGATAGGCATGATGATCAATGCCCTTTATAATTTGGCTGATGCGTATTTTGTAGGGGATCTGGGGGAAAGCCCTATGGGGGCAATTTCCATTGTTTTTCCGTTGGGACAAGCAGTGATAGGCTTAGGCTTGATGTTCGGAAACGGCGCTGCCTCCTATCTTTCCAGATTGTTAGGGCAGGGCGGCAGGGATGCCGCAAATGTGGCGGCCAGTACGGCGCTGTATACCAGCACCGCAGCTGGAGCCGTTATGATTATCCTCGCTGCAATTTTCCTCCGGCCGCTTCTAACCTTACTTGGCGCGACAGAAACAATCATACCCTATGCCTTAATCTATGGAAGAATTTACATTGTTTCCTGCATTTTCAATGTGTTCAATGTAACCATGAATAACATTGCAGCAAGTGAAGGTGCAGCCAAGACGACAATGTGCGCCCTGCTGTTGGGGGCTGTGATGAATATTGGGTTAGACCCGCTCTTTATTTACGCTTTCAAAATGGGCATTGCGGGGGCTGCGATTGCCACAGCCGTTTCCCAGTTTGTGTCCACGATTGTCTATCTGCTGTACATACTGCGCGGAAAAAGCGCCTTTACATTCAGCATACGAGAGTTTAGACCCTCCATAAAGATATACATAGAAATTTTGAAAATTGGGTTTCCCACATTAACTTTCCAGCTTCTTACAGGACTTTCAATTGCATTAATTAACCGTGCCGCAAATGAGTACGGCGATGCAGTAATTGCAGGAATGGGTGCGGTTACAAGGGTTACGTCTATGGGAACTCTGGTTGTATTTGGCTTTCTCAAGGGTTTCCAGCCGGTTGCTGGATTCAGCTATGGGGCGAAAAAATTTGACCGTCTGCGGGAGGCAATTAAAATCTCTATTTTGTGGTCGTCCATCTTCTGCATAGCTGCCGGACTGCTGACAGCTGCCTTTTCGGGGCAAATGATAGCGCAGTTTGCCAATGGAAACGAGGAAATGATTTTAGCAGGTCAAAAATCACTCTTTGCCAACGGGCTTTCATTCTCCGTGTTTGGATTTTATACGGTATATTCTTCCCTGCTCCTTGCCCTTGGGAAAGGGGCGAAAGGGTTTATTCTTGGGGCTTGCAGACAGGGGCTCTGCTTTATTCCCGCCATCCTGCTGCTGCCCAAATTTTTTGGGCTCAACGGAATCCTTTACGCGCAGCCTGTGGCTGATATACTTTCCGCTGTGATTACAATTTTTATGGCACTGCGGCTTCATCGGGAGCTGACTACGGCGCTTTGAAACGCGCCGTTTTCCCACCGGTATGACAGTTCTTTTATTCCGACAAGCCCTGTATCATAATAGAGAATGATTAGCCGGCCCTCCCGCATTTCCAGCTGTATGGAAAAGCTTTCCGCCTTGGTGGTGTCCGCCAAGGCCATAAACGCCTTGTGTCCATCGGAGAAGGACAGATCGTAAATGCTTCCGTTGACGTCAAGGCTGTACAGCTGATACAGCATATTGGTGCTTCCGACGTTTCTCTGACCCAGAGTAAAATCTGGGTTTCCGTCTCGGTTGTAATCCTGAAATTCCAGGGTGAAGGGTTGAGGGAAGGTTAGCTCCGTGCCGCCGTCAAAGACAACAGCCCCTGTATAGAGGGTATCAAAGGGATACTCGCTTTCGGAAACGTGAAATTGGAAATTCCCCTGAAAATAAGCTGGATACAGTGATTCGCCGGGGGACGCCTGAATGTATCTGCCCTTTGTCATCTCCAGATATACAGCAACATTTTTTCCACTCCCCAGCTGGGCGGAGCCCTCCGCTAAGATAACCGGCGATTGGACAGTAGTGTCCGCAGGCTTACATCCGGTTAGAACCAGCGAGGAACCCAAAATGATAAAACCGATGGCCGACAGCCTGCGCAATTTCATACGGTACCCTCCCAAAATAGAAAGAATTGATTTATAAATATTGGGAGCAGTTTTATTAGCTATGTTATAGCCGTTTTTAAGGGAAAAGTCAAGAGAAAAAAGAATACTTTTTGCAAAACATTTGTTTACAGTTTTTTTACTTGTTTTATGCTTTGCGCCACACTGTTTTTATTGATGTAAAATTAAACTTATGATATAATCATCACATGGACTCCACTGCGATAAAAACGCAATCAAGATAAAGGAAGCGATATTTATGAGACAGATCACCGAACAATATGTCACCTCTATCGCCCCAAACCCCGCCGCTGTCAAGAACGCCAAGAAAATTTCCTCTTCCGGCGGCTTTGTCCGCCTGTACGCCTCGGCGGACGATACCTTCTATATGGGAGAGTGTACCGGCAGCGGCTCCTCCAACTACACCACCTCCGCCGACTTCGCCGACCCGGCCAAGCCGGTCTACCGCTGCTCCTGTCCCAGCCGCCAGTTCCCCTGCAAGCACAGCCTGGCCCTCCTGTTTGAGATGGCCGCCCAGAAGAAGTTCGCCCCCTGCGAGGTTCCGGAGGACATCCTGCAAAAGCGGAAAAAGCTGGAGGCCAAGGCGGAAAAGGCCGCAGCGAAAACGGAGGAGGCGGACCCCGCCGCCCCCAAGGCCCCGCCCAAGGTGAACAAGGCCGCCCGGACCAAAAAGCTGAAAAAACAGCTGGAAGGGCTGGACATGACCCAGGAGCTGGTGAACGGACTTTTGAACACCGGGCTGGGGGCCATGGGCGGCAATTCGTCTTCCTCCTACCGGGACCTGGCCAAGCAGCTGGGGGATTACTACCTTCCTGGCCCCCAGGCGTATCTCAACGAGCTGGTGCTGGAGATGGAGGCCTTCCGGAAGGACGCGGACACGGTACACTACACCCGCGCCGCGGGGATTCTAGCCCGGCTCCGCGCCCTGCTCACCAAGTCCAGAGCTTACCTGAATGGCAAGCTGGAGTCCGGCGACGTGGGGGACGATGGCAGCGAGCTGTATGAGGCCCTGGGCGGCGTGTGGAAGTTGGACCAGCTCCAGGCCCTGGGGCTGAAAAAGGAAAACGCCCAAATCATGCAGCTTGCCTTTAACATTTATTATGACGAGGCCCGCAGGGAATATATCGACACCGGCTGGTGGGCTGACCTGGAGACGGGGGAGGTTTCCGTCACCTGCAACTACCGGCCTGTCAAGGCGGTAAAATACGTCAAACAGGACGACACCGTCTTTGAATTGGCAAGGGTCCCGATTCTCACCTATTATCCCGGAGGGCTCAACCGCAGAATCCGCTGGGAGGCGGCGGAGTTTGTCCCGGTGACTGGGGAGCATCTGGCACAGCTGCGTGCCAAGGCCGCAACCGAGCTTTCCGGCATCGTCAAGGCGGCGAAGAACGAGCTGAAAAACGCCCTCTCCCCTGACAAGATTGCCACCCTGGTCCGCTTCCGGCGGATTGGAAAAAACGAGGCGGGGTATGTGCTGGAGGACCCGGCGGGGCACACCGTCCTGCTGGACAATATGCCCGGCAGCGAGGATACCGCCCGGCGGCTTTCCATGCTGCCGGATAAAAACGCGCTGGAAAACCAGGTGCTTCTGGGTGCCTTTTATTACGACAGGGCGCGGCAGCGTGTCTGTATGCAGCCCTACAGCATTGTCACCGAACAGGACGTTGTGCGTCTGATGTATTAAGGGGGGAACGAATATGAATTTACAGCCGCTTTTTGAACTGCGGGAACGCCTGGAATCCAGCATGATCGCGGGCGTGTCCCTGATTGGCGACGACTTCCGCCTGGCACGGGCGGTGGAGCAGATGGCTCCGTTGGCGGGAGCCTCCCCAGTGTTTAAACGCATTTATGATACGGCGAAGTCCGCCCTGGTCCCCGGCTGCCCGGACCTCTGCGGAGCGGTGCTGGACGCCTATGCCCTGACCGACGCGGTGCTCTGCACCCAGGGGATTGTGGAGGCAGAGGGGGAGATAGAGGAGATCGACCTGCCAGAGGGGGGCAGGCGTTCCCTGTCCAACGCCCCCTACAGCGCTGTAGCCCCCCTGCTGGAGGCGCTGACCACCTCCGGGAGCGGGCATTACTCCACCGTGGTGGATATGCACAGGGACCACCCGGAGCTGTTCCGGGACTACCGCCTGAAGGACGCGATGATCAAGGGCCTGGGGGCCAGCTACAGCGAGCTTGCCGAGCAGATTGAAAAATGGCTCTGTGAGGAGGGGGAGGATATCATCCCCCTGCTGAAGCACGGCCTGGACCCCAAGGGAAAGCGGGAGATGGTCCGGCGGGTCCACATCATCGAAGCCGTGGGGAAGGAAAGGGAGAACGACTGGTATATCTCCCTGCTGGACACCGCCGAAAAGGAGGTCCGGGAGGCGGCTATCTTCGCTCTGCGCCACTGCCAGGAGAATACCGGACTGCTGCTGGACTTGATCAAAGGGGAAAAGGGCGTCTGCAAAAAGGCCGCCCAGGCGGCGCTGGCGTATATGGACACCCCCGAAGCCCTGGCGTTCTGGGAAAAGGTGATGAAGAAAAATCCGGGGCTGACCGCGCCGTTTTTGGCCTTTAACACCTCCGGCGCCGTCTCCGACATGATTGCCGCCGCCCTGGAGGAAACGACCGGCCGCCTGCTGGACAGCGTGAAGGAAAAGGTTCCGGCTGAGGCGGCGGATGTTTCCGCCTTTGACGCTCTGCTCCGGTCCTTGAACGGCAAGAGCTCCCCCGCGCTGCGGGCCTGGTTCTGGCGTGTGGGCCAGCGGCCAACAGCCAACGCCCTGGATAAGCTGGTTGACGCCAAAAATAAACAGGTGCAGTTTTCCTCCGCCTACGGCCCCGGAGGCTACGGCAGCTACAACCATTCCGCCCCCTTTACCCAGACGCTGCCCACCATACTGACCAACGCGATTCTGTATTCCCCCTCCCGCCCTCTGGTGGAGCTTGCGGATGAGCTGTTCTGCCAAGTGGGGGTGGAGTTTTTCAAGCCCGCCCTTGCCGCCGCCCTTCTCACCCGCCCTGCCAGGGAGGTTTACGACCGGTTTATATCCTACATCGGAAAGAAAAACATATACTATGACGCCTGTGTAAAATCCTTTTCGGACCTTTTCCTGTATCTCTCCTTTGACGAAAACGCGGGAAAATACGAGATCGCTGTGACAGTGCAGGACCCTCTGCGGCTCAAGGAAAGGGGAGTCGCCATCCGGCGTGACCTGTTTGAGAACCTGGACCGCAGGTGGTTTGATTTCTACGCTACCGGGGCGCTGGACCGGGTGCAGAACAGCGCCAATTTCGGAAGGCTGATAGACCCGAAGGACGAATATGTCTGCAATGTGATGGGGGAATATTTTTATCAGAAGGCTCTCAGTCCCTCCGCCGATTCCAGGCCGCTGTTTTTCTATCTGCGCACCTGCGGCTGGGTGGGGGAGAAGTGCAAGGGGCTTGTGGTGGCTTCCGCCAAAAAGAACTTTAACAACAGCTATTGGTATTTTTATAATCTGGTGTGCAACGCCCCCATGACCGACGCCCAGAAGGCGGAGGAGCTGGAGCAGGTGATAGAGATGGTGAAGAAGAAGCGTGTAAACATCAAAAACTGGGACAGCCAGAAGGTGGAGGAATGGTGCGCGCAGCTAAGGGCCAGCGGGAAGGGCATATAATTTTTTCAATCTTCTCATTGCGGAACATGAAAAAATGTCCTATGCTTTTGGCAGGAGGTGTTTGCAGATGGCAAACGAGGATAAAAAGGATTTCAACGCCATGCTCCATGACAGCAAGGATATGCCCAAAATTCAGACCATCACCGACCCGAAAAGCATTGAGAAATACGGCGGCAGCAGGATGTACTTTGCCCCGCCCATCGATTACGACAAGGTCATGAAGACAATCCCCTGGGGAAAGCTGACCACAGTGGGGGAGATTCGCCGGTACTTTGCAAGGCGGAACCGGGCCGACTTTACGGAGCCCATCACGGCGGGGATTTTTGTGTCTATCGCCGCGTGGGCCAGCAGCCAGCGCACCGAAGATATCACTCCTTACTGGAGAACCCTGAAGGCCAACGGGGAGCTGAATCCCAAATACCCCGGCGGCGCGGAGGCCCAGAGGGCAAAGCTGGAGGCGGAGGGACATATTGTCGCCCCAAGGGGCCGGACCAACATCAAATACTTTGTCGTGGATTATGAAAAGGCCCTTTTTGACCTGAAAGAATCATAAAAAAGCATAAATATTGGAAGGAGACACATCCAAATGGCAGAAAAAACCGAATCCAAAGTCCAGCGGCTCCCGGCGGAGCAGCTTTTCCAGAAGGAGATCGACGCCCTGATTGCGGCGGAGAAGGACCCCATCCCCACAGGGTGGAAAATGTCCCCCCGCTCTGTCCTGACCTATATCACCGGCGGCAAGGCGGGAAGAACCGTTATCACCCCCAAGTACATCGGCCATAAGCGGCTGGTGGAAATCGCCATCTCCACCCTGGTCACCGACCGGGCCCTGCTGCTCATCGGGGAGCCGGGGACGGCAAAGTCCTGGCTGTCCGAGCACCTGGCGGCGGCCATCAACGGGGACTCCACCAAGGTTATCCAGGGCACCGCCGGAACCACCGAGGAGCAGATCCGCTACTCCTGGAACTACGCCATGCTTATCTCCAAGGGCCCCTCGCCGGAGGCCATGCTGAAAAGCCCGGTGTACCGGGCCATGGAGACCGGGACCATCGCCAGGATGGAGGAGATTTCCCGCTGCGCCTCCGAGGTGCAGGACGCCCTGATTTCCATCCTGTCAGAAAAGCGGATTTCGGTGCCGGAGCTGGGGATTGAGCTGCCCGCCCAGAAGGGGTTTTCGGTTATCGCCACCGCCAACACCAGGGACAAGGGGGTCAACGAGATGTCCGCCGCCTTAAAGCGGCGCTTCAACATCGTGGTTCTCCCCGCCCCGGCGGACCTGGATTCGGAGATGGAGATTGTACAGACCCGCGTCGCCCAGCTTTCGGAAAGCCTGGACCTGAACGCCCAGCTCCCGGCGGTGGAGGTAGTGGAGAAGGTGTGTACCATCTTCCGGGAGCTGCGCTCCGGCATGACCCTGGACGGCAAGCAGAAGCTGAAGCCCACC
>Ga0073906_1001697_pt1 | contig 32396 bp, 30 predicted proteins | sample Inofromicrocosms_FD_65485 | JGI IMG/M metagenome (GOLD analysis project Ga0073906, IMG submission 65485) | Mouse cecum microbial communities from Vienna, Austria - Inoculum for glucosamine and mucus D2O microcosms | ecosystem: Host-associated > Mammals > Digestive system > Large intestine >...
TTCGCACTCAATTTGGTAACTCCTTGAGCACCTTTGTCGCCGCCTTTACTTCCCCCTCTGTCCTCTCCAAGGAGGAAACCGACCACATCCGCAAACTCCTTGACTCTGACGATTGAGTTCCTAGTTCTTAACTATATTTAGCGCAAGGTGTGTAAGCCATCATCTTCTGACAATTCCCAATGTCATCACTTGCACCCGAATGGGCCTTGTACCGTTCGGGTGCTTTTGTATTTCCTAACAAATTTAAAGATGAAAATTACCATCAGGAGGTGCTGGTGCAAGCCGCCTTTTATGAAGACACTGTTTCCGGCATCTTTCTCGAACCAGGGCGCAGTATGATCAATAGATCAGCCGGTAAAAGCACTTGCAAATCCCTTTTTTCCAGTTTTCTTTTGATTTTTTTCGCGAAAAATTACAATTTTTACTTGCATTTTTCCGTGATTTGTTGTTAAATAAGAACAGAAACCTTTTTGCAAAGGCGAACCATATACAGGTATTTTTGTTAGGAGGAAACAACCCATGAAACTTTTTATCGACACCGCTAACGTTGACCACATCCGCGAAGCCAATGACCTTGGCGTCATCTGCGGCGTGACTACCAATCCCTCCCTCATCGCCAAAGAGGGCCGGGACTTCAAGGAGGTTGTCACCGAAATCACCTCTATTGTTGACGGACCGATTTCCGCCGAGGTCATCTCGATGGAAGCCCCCAAGATGGTGGAAGAGGCCCTGGAGTTGGCCAAGATTCACAAGAATATCGTCATCAAAATCCCCATGTGCGCCGAGGGTCTGAAGGCCACCAAGATTCTCCATGAGAAGGGAATCCGCACCAACGTGACTCTGATCTTCTCCGCGGTTCAGGCGCTGCTGGCCGCCCGCGCAGGCGCGACCTTTGTCAGCCCGTTTTTGGGCCGTTTGGACGACATCGGTCAGGACGGCATGGTTCTGATTGAGGATATTGTCGAAATCTTTGACACCCACGGCATCGACACCGAAATCATCGCCGCCAGCATCCGCCATCCCGTCCATGTTCTGGAGGCAGCCAAGGCGGGGGCCCACATCGCCACCATCCCCTATGCTACCATTATGCAGATGATCAAACACCCCCTGACCACCGCCGGAATTGAGCGGTTCCTGAAGGACTGGGAAACGGTTCCTAAGAAATAAATAACCTGCTTAAACCTTTTACGGAGGGGACGCCTGGCGGCAAGCGCGCCGTCTGCCGTCCCTTTCCCCTGTTTACATAACAAAAGAGGAGGTTTCTTTCCCATGAATGTGGATTTAACGCGTTTCCGCCAGCCCTGCGCCTGCGGACACACCCATAAGATCACCGCCAAAACCGTCGTCATTGAAAGCGGTGCCATCCAAAAGCTGCCTCAGGTGGTCAAGGAATGCGGCCTGGAGGGGAAAAAGCCCTGTATCGTCTGCGACGAAAACACCTATGAGGCCGCCGGAAAACAGGTCTGCCAGGTGCTCCCGGTCCACAACCTGGTTGTCCTGAAAGCAGAGGGGCTCCACCCCGATGAGAAAGCCATCGATGGCATCAACGCCGGATATCAGGATTCCGACTATGTCCTGTCGGTGGGCTCCGGAACCCTCAACGATCTGGGCAAGTATGTCGCCAATGAGCACAAGGTTCCCACCCTTTCGGTGGCAACCGCCGCCTCTATGGACGGCTTTGTTTCCACTGTCGCCGCCATGACCCTGAACAACTTCAAGGTCACTAAGATTTGCCCCGCCCCCATCGCGGTGGTGGCGGACACCGACGTTTTCTCCAAGGCCCCCTACCGCCTGACCGCCTCCGGCATCGGGGATATCATCGGCAAATACACTGCCCTGTCCGACTGGCGCATTTCCCACGAAATCTGGGGCGAATACCTCTGCGAAAACATCTTTAATATCGAATACTCCGCTGTCGTGAAGGTGGCGGAAAACATCGACAACATCCGCGCCGGTAAGAAGGAAGCCTACGAGGACCTGATGTATGCCCTGGTGCTGTCCGGCCTGGCCATGCAGATGATGGGCAACTCCCGGCCCGCCTCCGGTTCGGAGCACCACCTCTCCCATTTCTGGGAGCTGAACATCCTCAACAAAACCCACAACGGCCTCCACGGGGAGATGGTGGGGGTGGGTCTGGCCTGCGTCACCAAGGTATACAAGGACTTTATGGCAAAGACCCCCGATCCCGTCCCGGTCATCCACCCCTACAAGGGCATGGACCACGAGGCCCTGAAGAAGGTCCTTGGCTTCATGTATGAGGACGCCATCAAGGAAAGCACCCCGGACGATATGCTCAACGTCACCCCGGAAAAGGTCATTGCCGCCTGGCCGAAGATTCAGGAGATTGTGGGCAAAATGCCCTCCCACGAGGAGATACTGGATATGCTCCATCGTGCGGGCGCACCTTCCACTATGGAAGAGGTTGGGGTGGACTCCAAGCTGCTGCCCGACTACCTGCGGTTCTCCCCCTTCATCCGCGGGAGGATCACCCTGGTGCGGCTGATTGATTTGATGTTCTCCTAATTGATTCAGCCCTTTTACTAACATTCAAAAAAGCTCTGTGAAGACCATTTACGGCTTTCACAGAGCTTTTTTCATTGATCCTGCTTTTCCTGAATACACTTTTTCCTTTTCACCGACCCAAACCCCCTGGAGACGCTTTTCCCTATCCCAAACAAATCGGGGATCAGAAAGTTGACCGAAAACTCTCCGGTGAATCCCAGGACAAACTCGCTTTTAAACTTCACCGGACGTTCCTCCAGGCGGACCTGTGCCTTCAGCCTGCCCTCCACCTGCACGCCAAGCCCCTTGGCCATGCTGATCAGGTTCCCCACCAGCACCCGCTCCAAAAGGGCCTGCCGTTCCTCTTCCCCCGCTTGGATGTATTCCCGGTAGTTGGCCTGGTTCAGCCCAAACCAGGGCGCGCAGAAATAATACCGGCATACCTGGCTTGTATCCCCTATGGTCTCAGATTTCAGCTCGATCTCCACATTGCCGCAGGGATAGCTCCTGTTCCCCAGTACCAGCTCCTGCCGCTCCATCACCAGGGGGTGTACCTCCGGGATTCCTTCCTCCAAGGCCAGAATCACCGGCGCTTTACGAAAAACCTTATACTGCACCAGGGGATAACGGTATATCCCCACCCCGCCTGCGGCGTGGTTGTGGAGGAGGCTGTCCGCCTCCCCGCCTGCGGCGAAGAACCCCCGCAGCTTTCTCCCCTGCCACTGGGGCACCTGAATTTCCGGGTATGTCACCCGCATCACACGAACTTTTTTCTGCATCTTATGACTCCGCCAGCGCGTCCTTGATTTTTTCGTTCATCTCGTCGTAGGAGCTCCAGCTGACTGCTATCCTTGTGGCCAGGGGACGGCTCCCGTTGTTCAGCTTTACCACTGCGTCCTTTAACAGCTTCATGATCTCCCGGCTGGAGGGAAGTCCCTTTTCCTTCAGCCAGTCCTCGTCCACACGGGTCATGGTGTGGGCCGCCAGATTGCGGGCCCTTTCCTCCGTGTCCCGCAGGGCGGAAAGGGTCTGCCACCAGTCCGCGCCTGCGCACTTATTGTTCAGGACCGTGGCATAATGCCCCGATATCAAAAACGCCTTGTCGATGGATTTTCCGCCCCATTCCATCATTCCCAGCAGCTCCCGGCCGGTTTCATCCGCCGTCATCCTGTCCCGGCAGAACCGCCCCTTGTCGCAGTAGACGGACAGAGAAATCCCCGCCTTTTCCTCCGAGGCAATCCGCAGCAGCTCAAACAGCCCCGGTGTAAGCCCCCGGAGGAAGTCCGCCAAATCCCCCCGCTTCTGCTTCATTTGCAGCCAGAGGAGGTATTCCGAAAGGTCTGTGCGCTCCCCGCTGCTGCCGGACAGGCCCAGCTCCTCCCTCACCCTTGGGGGGATGGACCGCCAGTTCAGCTCCACGCGGGCCCTGGCCGCTTCCAGCAGGCCATAGGCGCGCTGGCCCAGCATCCCTTTGATGTCCTTTGCCTGCCGCAGGGCAGCGGCGTAATCCCAGGAATCCAGGTGGGCGGAGATATTCTCCTTCTGGAGCTGAACGTTCAGGTTGGCGTACTCCACCTCCCGGCAGCGGTCCTGGTAGTCCTCGTTGTCCAGGTCCAGCTCCCAGTACAGGGCAGTATCGTAATCCTCATCCGGCTTGCCTTTGGGGTTGTGGGACCTGGAGGGGGTGCTCACCTGGACCGGCAGTATCTCAAAGGGCAAAAACGCCGCCAGCAGGTACATGGCGTTTTTCATCCCCGGCGTGCCGGAGGATATGTTCACCAATATCCGGTGGTCGGGGAATTCATTGTGCAGGCCGGTCAAAATCTGCCTGTATTCCTGCAAAAAGAAATCAAACACCTGGACGTTCTCCAGTTGGGGCCGCTCCTCTATGCGGATTTCCGGGGAAAAATGTTCGCGCTCCGCCAAAAGGCGGATGGCGGCGCGGTACCGGTCGTCGCGGCGGTGGTAACGGGCAATCTCTGCGGAAAGGTATAGAACCACCACCTCCGGGTGGTATTTCCGGCAGATGTGCAGCATGGAGCCGTCCCGGTCTGTGGCGATAGGATCGTGGCCGCCTATGGGGGAAAACAGAATATCCGGCATGATTTTACCTCCGGTATGTTGATATTAAATGGGAATGGGTTCGCACCAAAAAATAGTGGAAAAGTTCAATAATTCAGGAGACTTTCCGGAAGAAATACTGTCCTTTGACAGTAATCTTTGTTATAACAGCTAATTTAATATCAGATTAAAGAGAAATCATTAGACAGATTAGCTGTCGCAATCCTTGTTATGGTGGATATTGAGACTCCATGCTGTGCAGGATGCGGTAGACCGTGAGAGTCGCAATCCTTGTTATGGTGGATATTGAGACCCCAGTTATCATCATTGTTTTGTACCCCGGAAGGTGTCGCAATCCTTGTTATGGTGGATATTGAGACAATGAGCTATAGCAGCCAGTACATCAACGACAACCCGTCGCAATCCTTGTTATGGTGGATATTGAGACGGCTGCCACATGGTGGCCAACAAGATGACCGGCGTCGCAATCCTTGTTATGGTGGATATTGAGACAAAGGATATATTATGACAAAACAAATAATCATGGAGTCGCAATCCTTGTTATGGTGGATATTGAGACAACGGCAAATTGCATAGTCGAAACGCCCTTGAGTCGCAATCCTTGTTATGGTGGATATTGAGACGAAGAGTGGCAAGTTGAGCAAGTAATTGACAAAGAGTCGCAATCCTTGTTATGGTGGATATTGAGACGACGAGTTTGGGTGGTATGACGTGATGATGGAAAAAGTCGCAATCCTTGTTATGGTGGATATTGAGAATAGCATGACTAAGTTTGAGACCATCGGGATACAGCCGCAATCCTTATTCCGCTGGACCGCTTTCATTATACCCCATCCGCCACCAAAAGACAATATCCCTAAAAAACGAAAAAAGGGCCGCCGGGAGGTTTTACCTCCCGGCAATCCTCCCCTCTCCGCCTCCGGACCGGTTCTGGGACGGCTGGTGCTGAGCGATCTTCTGCCGCTCGTGTTCCCGGCGGGTCCGGGAGGTGGTCCGGCCGTCGGCCACCTGGTACTCGATGGTACCCCCGCCCTCCCCAACGGGCAGCTTGCCGCTGCGGCGGTGTTCGGCGGTGCGGCGGGCCAGGTTGCAGGTCTCCCCGATGTAGGAGATGGTCCCGTCCGCCTGCCGGATGCGGTACTCCCCCGGCTTGGCGGGCGGCTTGGTCCCCGCCCCTGTGGTGGGGTTGTACTTGGTGGGGCGGCCCGGTTTATAAGGTGAACTCATATGGATTCGCTCCTTCCTGTGTATGTTGGCTGGCGTGTGGGGACAATACCGGCGGCTAGATGCCGCGGGTCCGGCTTTTCCGGACAGGACAGTGGAACAGGGGCGGCGAGGCGAGGACGAAGGCACGGCTGCCGGGGGAGGAGAGCTGATTTATCATGTTTTTCATAGCGTTCCTTCCTTTCCTTCCATAACCGGTGTGTGGACGTCAGATGTCCGCTTTTCCATGGACTGGTGCAAGGGAGTATGCTGGGAACAAAGACCGTTTAGCGGCCTTTGAGACTGCCCGCGAGCAGGACAGCCAGCCCGACCACCGCGTGGCCGATGATGGAAATGATGCCTGTCGCCATGTACTCACCTCCCTTTTATGCTTAAAGAACACCTTTAAGGAATGCTGCGAGGGCTGGAGAGATAGGGGGCCCAAAGGTCAGCGGCCGCGGATCACGACCACAATGACCTCGGTGGCCAGGGTCATGGCCAGCTTGCCGAGTTTTTTGAGCTTCATCTGCACACACCTCCTTGCAATCATGTTTGGGACGCTTACCGGGGCCGCTCAACGGCCCTTCTTGCCGCGGGCGGCTTCCGCGACCAGGTCGGCCAGCGCGTGGCCGATGATGGAAACGATGTTTGCGTTCATCTGCTCACCTCCCTTCTATTTTGGGGTTCACTGTGTTCGCTGTTCCCTTTCGATGGTTTTATTATAGCAGAGATTTTGGAGTATTATCTTCAAAAACTGTACAAATGAAAACATCCGGCTAGCGCGCTTTTTAAGCGAACCAGCCGGGTGTTTTTTATCCTTGTTATATTGGACTGCTCCTTCTGAGTATCCATGGAGATATCCTGTACATCTACAGAATAGAGTCTCAATCCTTGTTGTCATGGCTCCCCTCAATCCGAAATCCCCTTTTTTATTATATCCTTTTTCCCAAAAAACGCAAGCTTTTGAAAGGGGGTTTTCCTCCGCGGCTCAATCTGCTATACTGGAAGCAGACAAAATTCCCGCAAAAAAGGAGGGTTTCCCCTATGGCAAGGGCAATCCGCGACTACAACTCCGTCCGCCTGCTGCTGGAGCTGATCTCCACCTACGGCTTTTACAACCGGGAGGATTTCCACAACCTGGGCATCCTCAACCAGAACACCTACGACAAGGCCCTGGGCAGCCTGACCAGCGCCCTGCCCCGGAGCGCGCTGGAATCCAGGGGCAGCGGCAAGCGGAAATACTTTTACATCAAACGGGACTACTTTTCCAACCGCGCCCCCTGGCTGGCCGCCTCCTATTTCCTCCACAGCGCGGAAAACGACGGCGTCTCCCTGCTGCTCCTGAACTGCCTGTGCGGTTCCCCCGCCTCCCTCGCCCAGGGGGAGCTCATCACCCGGCTGGAGCTTATCTCCTCCTCCGAAAAGGACCTGCGCTCCCTGGTCCCCCGGCGGCTTTCCCGGCTGGAAAAGCTGGGATACATTGAAAAAAACGGCAAGCTTTACCGTCCCGCCCCCGATCCCCTCTCCGGGCTGAACCGCGGGGAGCTGACCGCCCTGTACTATCTGGTATCCCTGTACGCCTGCTCCGGCTTTCCCAGAATCCCCGGCGAATTTCTCCGCCGCTCCATGGTGAGGGAATTTTTCTTCCGGGGAGAAAAGCCGCCTAAGGAGGCGTTCCTGTTCCGGGAAAACTGCTGCCGGGGCGTCTTTGACGAGGAACTGGTCTGTAAGCTCTCCCAGGCCTGCCGGGACCGCCGCCTGGTCAGCCTTACCCCCTGGGACGGGGAAGAATTTCAAGCCGCACCCCTTGCCGTGCAGTTGGACCCCCGCATCAACCGGTGGTATCTGGTGTATGTAAACCCTGAAATCCGCAGGGCCGCGCGGGTCCGCCTGAAAAACATCAAGGAGTGTACTCCCTTAAAGGAGGGCTTTCCCGAACCTACCGATGCCTATGAGGAGATAGCCCGCGAAACGCTGTCCTACACCTATCTCTCTACTCCAGGGGATGTGCCGCCGGTTCTGGTGGAGGCGCGGCTTCTGCTGGATGAAAATTCCTATCAGATACAGCAGTTCCGCAAGGAAATATTTACCGGCGAAATCGTCCGGCGGGAGGAAGGAATCTTTTACCGCGCCCTCATTCGGGATCCTATAGAATTGAAGCCCCTGCTGCGCAGCTTTTACCCCTATCTGCAAATCCTCCCCGGAGCGCACAACCTGGACCGGGAAATCCGGGAGGAGCTGGAAAGGATGCTGGAACGCTATGGAACTGTTTCATGAATATTACAGCGGCCAGTGCCAGCTTGTGCTGGATATTCTGGCGCGGGCCAAGGCCGAAAGCCGGTTTACCAGGGGAGAACTGGAAAGTATTTACGGGGAAGACCATGTGCCGTCCCCGTTTTTTGACACCCTGAAGGAGCTGACCGGCTCCGGCCTGCTGGACGCTTCCAAAGACGGAGCCTATCTCCTGGGCGAATCGCTCCGCCCCATGCGCGCACCGCTGCCCGCCCTGGAGCGGGCTTACTTAAAGTACCTCTGCCATACCCCGGAGGCGTCCCTGTTCCTGGAGCCGGAAGCCCTGGAGCGGATTTCCCAAAACTGCGGCGATGTGGACGAAGGGCTGTTTTTGGGGATTCTCCGCCCGCCCCTTCCCCCTGTGCCGGAGATTGACCCCCAGGTGTTCCGCGCCATTCTCCGGGCGATTGCGGAAGGTCGGATGATCTCCTACCGTTACCATACACAAAGCAGCGGGGAATGGAAAACCGCCCTCCATGCTGTGCCGTTCCGTTTGGAGCACAGCGTCCTGGACGGGCGGTGGTGGCTGCTCTCCTATTCCCCGGCGGATGGCAGGCCGATCAAGTCCAGGCTGGAGAACCTGGACCAGGTGGAGCCGGAAGGCCCCCACGGGATGGATGAGGAGGCATTGCAGGAAATCACCAGACAAAAGCTGGCCCCGGAACGGGCGGTGCTGCACATCCTGTCCCCGAAAAACGCCCTGGAGCGGACCTTCCTCACCTTTGACAACGCCCTGGACATGGAGGCCCACGCCCTGGAGGACGGCAGCGCGGGGCTGAGCTTTGCCTGGTTCCAATTTGACGGCAGGGATATTGTCAAAAAGCTGCTCTATCTGGGGGAGGCGGTGACGCTGGTAAAGCCGGAATCCCTGCGGGAGATGATGCGGGAGAAGCTGGAGGAATGCTTAAACAAGCAGAAAACATAATACTTTCCCGGTCGCTTTGCTGATGACAAGCAGGCTGACCGGGAATTTTTTATCCTTGTTATAATGGACTGCTCATTCCGAGATGTTAAAAATAATTCAAAGGATTGCTTGCTATCATAGTGTGAGGGGTCTCAATCCTTATTATAATGGACTACTCATTCCGAGCACAGAGCCAGTATGTCTGGACTTTGCGTATGTGTATGAGGTGTTGCAATCCTTATTATGGTGGATTTTCCCTTTGGGAACCCCCGGAGGAAGGTCAAACTCCCTCTGGGATACAGGCCGGAACGGCAATGGTACACCCGTTTACCATGACAGGCTCGTCAATCGCCGCCACGCCGGTGATACAGCGCCCATACCATTCTTTTGGGGTGTTTGCCCGGAACATTGCTCCGGCTTTCAGAAAAAGCATGGGTTTTTTAAAGGGGGTTTCACTCATGGCAAACTCCCGGTCCAGCTTGGGGTACTTGGCCAGGGTTTGATAAAATCCCTCTGTTGGGTCAGTATGTGCCGGAACAAAGTTGGACAGGGCAATAAACCCATTGGCGTTTTCCGGCGGGACCAGCAGCTCCCTGTCCTTTTCCAGGGTTTCCAGGCGGAAGACGCCGCAGCCGGTGCTTTTATCCGCCCCTATCCCCAGGGAGAGCATCAGTTCCAGAACGACAGACAGCCGCTTTTGCTCCAGGGAGGTGAGAACGTAGCAGTCGAACCGCTGGGACGGGTGAAAAAAGCGGCGGTCACTGCCGAACAGATTCCCTGCCCCGTCCAGGTTCTCCACGGTTCCGCTGTCCCGGCTGACCATGTTGTGGATGGTGGTGTCCTCTCTGCCGCCCTCCTCCATCAGTTCATCGGCAAAGCCCCGCCAATCCCCCGCCCGGATGCGGTCAAAGGAGGAACGGCTGACAAACCGCGCGCCCTTGAGTTTTTTGTTCCGCTGGTAGGCGGCCCGGCGTTCCTGCTTGCCGGTGATCTTTTCAAACTGGTTTCCCATATCATAACACCCCATAGGCAGGGGAAGCCCACTGTCAGGGAAGCCGTTGGAGAAAATAACAGGAGGTTCGCCGTTCCGGGCAGGACAGAGGATATCATCCTTCAAGGACTGTTCCCCAAAGCACCGCAGCCAGCTCCAGCAGAACGCGCCGAAAAGGGTATCGCTTTGCAGCGGGGAAACCAGCGGGCCTTCCGGCGCGATGGCCGCACGATACAGGATCATAGTTTTCCTCCTGTCTTACAGTACATCTTCAGTGACGTCATAATGGAATTTTACCTGGCCGTACCCGCGGGTACCGCTGCCCCCCAGGTAGGAGCTCTCCACCAGCCGCAGCCCTTCCTCCACATAATCCCGGAGCTTCTGCTCGTCGTCCCCTTCAAATATCTGAAGCTTGATATGTAATTCAAAGGTGGCCCCGGCGGGGACCCGCTCCATAAAGCGGGGGCTTTTGGCAAGGCCCTGTTTTCGGTCGATGATATTTTCGCCCTTTACCTCCAGATAGCTGCCCCGCTCAAAGGGAAGGGCCTGGATTTGCTTCCGAAAATCCTCTGTCATGGTGCAGTCCCGAACGATAATGCGGGTGGGCGAGGATTCCGCCGTGGTGTTGAAATGCGCCCCGAACACGGTACAGGTCAGGCAGTCCTTTTTGCCGCAGCCGCAGGGCTGATCCTCCGAGACAACATAGGACACCGCTCTGGTAGCCCTGTCCCTCTGGATCTTCTTTGCCCCGTATTTATGCTCCAGTTGGGAACGCATTTTCCCCTTTAAGCTGGAGCCGGGCAGGTAAGGCTCGTTGGTCAGGGGGTTTTTGATGACCTCGCTGTCGGCCCCGCCGATTCCCATATCGTTTCCGGCCCCCTTGATGGCGATGCCGGTGACACATTCCACTGTCCCGTCAAAGGAAATAATCTTTTTCAGCTTCATTGCTCTGCTCCCTCCTATTTCTTGATGTAGGCGATAACCGCTTCAAAATGCTTCAGGAAAGCATAAAACGATTCCTTGCTCTGTACAATTTTTACATTCCGGTCAATAAAATCCACAAACAGGCTTGTCACCCTGCTGCGGTTTTCCGCGTATTTGGCGAAAGCGGTCAAACGGCAGAAATCACTTTCTACCTCCTGAAAGGTCTTCCCCTGCTCCAGCGCGTCCCGGATGCGGATGCAGTAATCGTAAAATTTGCGGAGCTGGGTACTTTTATTTTTATCCCGGTCGTCTAGGGCCCTGGCAATCTGCTCCGGATAGCCGAGGATGTATTCCCGCTTCATGGCGCGCTTTTGCCCATCCTTAGCGGGGCTGAAATACCCTCCGTCCAGATAGCCGTCCGGCAGGCTGGGCTGCTGATACCGGGAATTGTAGCCCCCTTGGCCGTTCTGGTAATTGTTCCGGCCGTTATATGCCATTTTACCTCTCCTCCTTTGTCTGATTCAAAATACAGTTGACCACGGTTTTCCCAAAGTAAAGATTTTTATTGACCGTCCGGTAATCCGCCGCGTTTTTAGGCAGGTCCTTCACATACTGAAGGAAGAATTCCGGCATATGATTGTTGTAGTTGCGGGTCTGGTCGTAGTGGAGCAGGGGCTCAAACATCAGCCCCAGGACGTCGTGGTCCTCCAGGAACCGCCGGTACATTTCGCTGTACTGCCCGATCCGCCGCAGGATGTTGATGTTGACCTTCCCAACCGCTGGGCGGAGCTTTTGGATGTTGTCCAGCTGTCTGTCCAAGTCCTCCCAGGAGAGGATGTCCCCCAGGAAGGAAATCCCGTTGCGGCCCTCTTTTTCGGGGTAAAGGGCTTTGGGGGAGGAGTTTTTCACCCGTTTCAGCTCGTGCTCGCTGTTCTCCGCCAGCAGGGCGATGTTGGTTTTGGGATTGGCGGTATACACCGCGGCGGAGAGGGTGACGCAGGGATTGTCCCCGGAAAACTCCCTGAATTTTTTCTGGATGCTCAGGGCCATCTCCGGCATCACATCCCACGGCCCGATGAGGAACAGATCGTCTCCGCCGGAAAAGACGCTGTACACATTGGTATACTCCGTGTTTAAAAGATGGCTTATATAACCGGAAAAGAATATCTCCAGCAGCCGTGAAAGGGTGGATACCCTGGAAATGGTCCCATAGTGGCGGGTTTCCTCCCGCATCCCGTCGGCGAACAGATAGCCCAGATTGTCAACATCCGCCTTCAGCACCGCCAGCCGCTTGCTGCCGGAGGAAAGGTCCGCGATGTCGCTGAAGGTCATCGGTTCGCCGTTTTCGGCCTTGGGCAGGTGGTTTGCCATCAGGCGCACCGCCAGGGGAAAACAGGTCATGTCCGAGGGGATGTCCCAGCGGTTGAGCTGCTCCACCCGCGTAAGAACGCCCTTCGCCTGGCTCTGTGAAAAGCTGATATAGCTGTTTTCCCAAAGCCGGAACTCGCCGCCCTCTCTGCTGAACCACAGCGTTTCCGCATTGGCCAGCTTTCCGCCCAGTTTTTCCTGCTGTTTGCAGTCGGAACAGACCTCCTGACCGGCGTTCATCAATCGCCTGCCGCAGGAGGGGCAGCTCCGCTTGCCTGCCAGGTCGTTGGTGAGGATAAAGCGTTCCTCCCGCCAGCCTGTCCCGCCGGTCAGGGCTGTGGAAAACGCCCTGGACTTCTCCCGGCGCAGGCGACGGGAAAGCTCGGTGATGGTGGAGCTGTAATCGGTCAAACCGCTGTCGCCGAACGTAACCCATGCCAGGTTGACCGAGATTTCCCCGTAAAACCTTTCAAAAAGATCGTTTTCCAGGCCTTCGCTGATATGATGTAATTTTTCAACGGTTTCCGGCTGATTCGGCAGAAGCAGATAAAATTTTCCGCCGGTGAGCATTAAAATGTTGCCGTATGGAAGCTGCATCTCATCGCATACCTGATAGGCCAGGGACTGGATCATCACGTCCACCAGGAAGGACCTGGCCCGCAGCCGCTTGGCAACGCCTTTGTTGTTGGTTTGGGCCACTGTAAAAATGTAATTTTGAATCCCGGAAAAATCCGCCGCCAGGAGAAGAAAGGGCTGATCGGATTCTCCGGAACGTTCCAGACAGACGGAAATGGCCGCCGTGGATTTCATCCTGTCGTACAGGGAGATGTCGATGTCCTCCCCCTTTGCGGCGGGAACGCACCACAAATGCTTTTTGAACAGCGTGTCCAGCAGTATGGCAAAATCCTCCGCCTTTTCAGGGGGATTCTGGGCAGCACGTTCCAGTTCCCGGTCCAGGGCGGTCAGGACAGAACCATCCGGTTTCTTTTTGTCTTCAACAGGGAAGGCATTTGTCAAGGACAAGGGCGCGGGGGAATAGTACCTTGGCACAACAGGAGAAACTTTTTCTACCCGCAGCCGCCCAAACACACTTTTTAAGCTGTAGAGAGCGTCCGCCTCAGCCGGGGAATCCAGCTCCTCCCCCGCCAGCTTCGACGCGCGGGCGCAGACAGAAGCGTTTCCCTCCTCCAGCCGGGAACAGAGCCGGCAGACATCCACATACCTGCCAAACAAAGGGGCGTGGCGGCGGAGCCAGTCCTTTGGGGAGATTAGTATTTGTAAATCCCATAACAGGGCCGCAAGGTAATTTTCAAAGGAATATCCCACAGATATCCTCCTTCCGGGCGCACAGATTTTGTTGTAATTATACCATTTTTAGGCTGGCTTTTCAATGGGGATTCGACATTTTTATGAAAATGGGCCGCGTCCGAATTGACGGACAGAAAAAGAAGTGATAAACTGGTGGGGATAGGTCTTCGGAAAATTGTGGGAATTAAGGAGGAGGCTCGCCCTATGTCTCTTGTCCAACTGCTGCTGTTCGGCATTGTAAGCTTTTTCGCCTCGGTCGCGGGCGCAATCTGCGGCATTGGCGGCGGCGTTATCATCAAACCGACCTTGGACCTGTTCGGCTGGGTCAGCGTCTCGACCATCAGCTTTCTCTCCGGCTGTACTGTCTTGTCTATGAGCAGCTACTCGGTGGTGCGGAATATGCTGGGCGGGGAAAGTAAGGTGAAGCTCGCCACCGGAACCCCTCTTGCAATCGGCGCGGCGGTGGGCGGAATAGTGGGAAAGCAACTGTTTTCCGCCATCAAAGCCGCTGCTCCCCATCCGGAACAGGTGGGGAGCGTACAATCCGCCTGCCTGGCGCTTGTCACCCTCGGAACATTGCTCTATACCGTCAATAAAAAATCTATCCGAACCAAAAATGTGTCCGGCGCAGCGCCCTGCGTCATCATCGGCCTCATACTGGGGATTATGTCCAGCTTTCTGGGAATCGGCGGCGGACCCATCAACCTTGTGGTTCTGTTTTATTTTTTCAGCATGGATACCAAAACCGCCGCGCAGAACAGCCTGTACATCATCTTATTCAGCCAGATTGCCAGCCTTATCACCACCTTGGCAACCCGCACGGTGCCCGAATTTGAAATCGCGGCCCTGGCTTTAATGGTCATCGGCGGCATCTGTGGCGGCATGGCAGGCAGGGCATTTAACAAAAAGCTCAGCGGAGCCGCTGTGGATAAGTTGTTTACTGGCCTGATGATAGTAATTATTATCATTAGTGCGTATAATACATGGCAATACCTTTTCGCTTAAGGCTTCTTCGGGCAGCCGTATTATGGACGGTTTTATATGGCGGAAAAAACTGAAAAAATGGAAAGGATGAGTTCTTTGAGTATCCCCATACTTCCCCTTGAGACTCCCCGCCTCCTCCTCAGACCTTACGCGGAAAAGGACCTGCTGGATTTCTTCACCTTCGCCAGCCACCCCCAGGTGGGACCGGCGGCTGGCTGGACGCCCCATAAAAATATTTCGGAGTCCAGAAAAATTCTGGACTCCTTCATCGCCGGGGGAGAGGTCTGGGCTGTGGAGGAAAAGACCTCCGGTCATGTGATAGGCAGCGTTGGCCTCCACCAGGACGTTGTCAGAAAGGTGAACAAGGATATCGTCCTCACCATCGGGTATACCCTTTCCGCCGCCTGTTGGGGCAAGGGGTACGCCACCGAGGCCGTCCGCCGGGTGCTGCGGTACGTTTTCTCCGAGGCCGCCGAACCGCCGGAGTTGATCTCGGTGCGCCATTATGACTTCAACAACCGCTCCCGGCGGGTAATCAAAAAGTGCGGCTTTAAGTTTGAAGGGGTCATCCGGAAGGCCGTCGTCCTGCCGGAGTACGGCCTCCGCGATTGCTGGCAGTATTCCATGACCGAGCGGGAATGGCGGCAGACGGTCGTCCGGGAGGAAGCCCAAGACTTGGGGGCGGCTACTTCCCCTGAGAGGTAATGAACCCGTATTCCGCATTTCCGTCCTCCCAGGTCCCGTAAACCGAATAGATATACCCCGGCTCCGCGGCGATGGTCCATTCGCCCTCCTGGTTTGTGACCTCCACAGCTTCGGAGTCTCCACTGCTTTCGGGGGTTTCCCTCCGGCTTTCCGGCCAGCGCTCCGCCGTGACCGATTCCGGTTCCTTAGAAAAGCTCAGCGTCAGCCTGTCCGGCTTTTCCATGGAGACTTCGCTGATGCTCTCCCACGCCAGAATGTGGGAACCGCAGGCGATGGCGGACTGCTTTTCGCCTGTGGCCTCGTTGACCATCCAGCTCCAATGGTAGCCGCCCCGCGTGACGTTGGTGCAGCGGGAAACCAGCTCTGTCTGGCTGATGACCTGGAGGCTGGGCGGAACGGAGGGGTCCGGCTCCACATAGATGCTGTCAATCAGCTCCTGATACTGATCCGCGTTCTGGGGGGTTCCCTCCTCCAAGACACGGATTTTTGTCACCCCCGGATACTGCTCCGGGAAGGTCTCCAGCATCACGCCGTCGCCGGTGACTTCCAAAATGTTTCCCTTTTGGAGCTGGTTCGCGGCGATTTTCTTTCCGGAAGCATCGTAGATTTGGTCCGGCATAGTGGCGGTGAAGACATGGTTTCCGCCCTGCTCCACCATCACATAGGAATCCTGCCCAAAGGGGACATACATCACCCTGCATGTGCTCTCATCCTTGGCAGGCAGGGAACAGCCTGTCAGAACACCTGCCGCCAGGAGCAGCGCAAAGATTGGAACCCATACTCGTTTCATAAACATTAGAAAACCTCCTATACATTTCATCGGCGCCTTTAACTATAAAGTGGAGGAAAGACGGGGAATTCCTGCATGCGCCGCCACTGTCGGCCTTATTTTTTTGAACCGCTATTGATGTCAAAGGATAGGGTTATTTCAAAATTTCTATTGTATATCCCCTCAAAGTTATGCTATGATATAGGTATAATATCGTGGAGCACAATGCGGATTTTCAAAGCCCGCATTGCCATTACGAAAATTGGGAGGCGTATTATGAGAAAAGCGGGAACTATACTGCACATTTCTTCCCTTCCGTCCCCCTACGGGATCGGGACAATGGGAAAGGAAGCCTATGATTTTGTGGACTTTTTAAAAGCGTCCGGCCTCAGCTTCTGGCAGGTGCTTCCGTTAGTGCCGTCAGGGAGCGGCAACTCCCCCTATGCATCCTATTCTATGTACGCGGGGAATCCTGACTTTATTGATTTGGACCGGCTCCGCCGCCAGGGACTGCTGACTCTGGAGGATATCCAGGCGTACTCCTGGGGGAAAAACCCCGCCCGCGTGGATTTTCAGGCGGTCCATCAGGGACGGAAGGCGCTTTTGGAAAAGGCTTACCAGAATTCCAAAAATCCCCTTTCGGCGGTGGATTTTGACCTTCTGACCCAGGTGGAGGACGAAACGGAAAAGGAAGAAATCCTGGAGGACGCGGAGCTGTTGGACGGGCTGAAGGATCTGGCCGCCCTGGACGGCGATGAGAACAACGGGGAGAAAGCCGCCGCGGAACAAGCGGTCTACCAGCCTGTTGTGGAATCAGTGGATTATGACCGGGAGGTTGCCCGCTTCCGCCAGCAAAACCAGGGCTGGGTGGAGGATTACGCCCTTTACATGGCACTGAAAGAAAGGTATCAACAAAAACCCTGGTACGAGTGGGACAGTGAGATTGCCAACCGGGAGCCCTGGGCGGTGGAACGCTGCCGGGAGGAACTCCGGGAGCAGATGGATTTCTGGGTGTTTGTCCAGTACCTGTTCTACTCCCAGTGGAACGCCCTGAAGCTTTACGCCAACGACAACGGCGTGGAGATGATCGGGGACATCCCCATCTATTCCTTCCACGATTCGGTGGACGTGTGGGCCGGCCGCCGGTACTTCTGGCTGGACCGGAAAAACATGCCGGTGAAGGTGGCGGGGGTTCCCCCGGACGCCTTCTCGGAGGACGGACAGCGCTGGGGCAACCCCCTCTACCGCTGGGACCTGCTGGAGGACGACGGCTACCAGTGGTGGATCAACCGCATCCGCCACAATCTTCAGCTTTACGACTGGGTGCGCATCGACCACTTCCGCGGCTTTGACCAGTTCTACGCCATTGACGCCGAAGAGCCGGACGCCAAGAAGGGCGAATGGTGCGAGGGCCCTGGCTATGACCTGTTCAAACGGGTGAAGGAAGAGCTGGGCGACGTGAAGATACTGGCGGAGGACCTGGGGGTCATCACCCCTTCCGTCCGCAGGCTGCTGGAAAAAACAGGCTTCCCCGGCATGAAGGTGCTCCAGTTTGCGTGCAGCGGCAGCGGCAACGCCTACCTGCCCCACAACGCGGAGGAAAACGCCTTTATGTACACCGGGACCCACGACAACGACACCACCCTGGGCTGGCTGGAATCCGGGGACAAAAAGGAGATTGCCTTTGCCCGGCGCTACTTTGGCCTGAACCGGGAGGAGGGCTTTAACTGGGGGCTGATCCGCGGCGCGCTGGGTTCCCGATGCAAGGCGGCAATGATTCCCATGCAGGATTTCCTCAACCTGGGCAGCGGCGACCGGATGAACATCCCCGCCACCCCGGAGGGAAACTGGGGCTTCCGCATGAAACCCGGTGCAGTCACCGATTCCCTAGCGGAAAAAATCTCCGTGCTGCTGGAATGCTTTGGCAGACATTCCTGACCGCGTGAGAACGCTCTCTCTGATAAAAATTTAACCTTCGCCGCCGCTTTTGAGAAAAGCGGCGGCGAAGGTTAAGAATTGGAAAACCTGGAAAATTTCGGGACTTTTTACCGGCGGTTTCTCTGTATTTAGGCCAAATTTGAGCTCCATCGAAAATTCCACAAATCTTTGTCGGAAAAATTCGCTTTTTTGGTAAGAAATTTCTTGTGTCATAAACCAATATCTGTTATACTGTTAGAGTAACTTTAGTTAGGATAGGGAAATATTTTATACTTGGAGGTCGGTATGGACGATTCGGGCGGTAAACGTCATTTCGATTTCGGGGCGCTGCGTGCCCTGAGCCTCATAACCCAGGCTGGCCTCTCTTTTTGTGTTCCATTAGTGTTATGTATTCTTGGGGCCTCTTATCTTCGGTCCAGATTTGGTCTGGGCCAGTGGATTATGATGGCGGGAATTCTGCTGGGTTTGGCCTCCGGCGTGTCCAGCTTCGCCAACATTCTGCGCACGATGGAACAAATTTCCCGTTCCCCGTCCCCGTCCTCCAAGGATGGGGAGGCAGAGGAAAAAGTCGGTGAGGAGGGAGAGGACTTCCATGCTGGATAAGGTCATCCGCGAAGAACGGGCCATACTGGCAAAGGGCGCTGCTGTCCTCGACCTAATCACCCTCATTGTTTCACGGCTGCTCGGTCAGGAGCTTATACATATGGCTCTGGGCCTCCTGTTTGGGACCCTCTTTCAACTGCTCCTGTTTACCTTGCTGGGACTGAACGTCCAGCGCTCCCTCCAGACAGGCGATCCCCCAAAAGCCCGCCGCGTGATGGCGGTCGGTTCCTTTGGGCGGTATATCCTGGCGGGGGTGGTGATCTGGGTGGGAATCCGCTCCCCCTGGCTCAATGTGTTCGGGGTGGTGTTTCCACTGTTTTATCCCAAGATTCTCTATTTTAGCAGGGCTGTTTACCAACAGATCCGCAGCGGAAAGGAGGAAAAGTAGTTTATGGACGGTCCAAAAATAATGTTTACCATCCCCTTGTTCGGGGGCATTGCGGTAACAGAAACCGTGACCAATTCCTGGCTTCTGATAGTGGTTGTTTTTATCCTCTGTAAATTCCTGACAAGCAACCTTCAGAAGATACCCAAGGGAAAACAGGTGTTGGCGGAGAAGTACGTTACCATGATCACCGGGCTTGTCAAGGAAACGATGGGCGAGAAAAAGCTTCACTATGCCCCCTATATCGGCACTCTGATGATTTTCTCCGCCCTGGGCAGCCTGATGAGCCTGACCGGCCTGCGCCCCGTCACCGGCGACCTGAATACCACCGTCGCCTGGGCGGTCGTCACCTTTGTGCTGATCCAGATGACCAAGATTAAGGCCAACGGGTTCCTGGGATACCTCAAGAGCTTTGCGGACCCCTTCCCGGTTATGCTGCCCATCAATATTGTCAGTGAGCTTGCCACGCCGGTTTCTTTAAGCTTCCGTCATTTCGGCAATATCGCGGCGGGCACGGTTATTACCTCGCTGCTCTACACCGCCTTGGCGGCGCTGACCAATATCGTGTTCCGGGGATTTATGCCTGTGCCCATCTTCCAACTGGGCATCCCGGCTGTGCTGTCAATTTATTTTGACCTGTTCACCGGATTTATGCAGGCGTTCATCTTCAGTATGCTGACAATGGCGTTTATCTCCAACGCCGCGGAGTAGGTTCCGCGGGACCGCATTTCGTCTTTTGCCATCCCGCCATCCAACCGGGACGGTAAATATAAAAAAACAAAATATTTATTTGGAGGGACTTTATTATGGAAAGAGCTATTATTTTAGCTGCATCTGCTGTAGGCGCGGGTCTGGCAATGATCGCCGGCCTTGGCCCTGGTATCGGTGAAGGCTTTACCGCCGGTAAGGCCTGTGAAGCCATCGGCCGTCAGCCGGAGGCACAGTCCGTTGTTACCCGTACCATGATCGTCGGTTGCGCCATCGCGGAATCCACTGGTATTTACAGCTTGGTTATCGCCCTGATCCTCATCTTCATGAACCCCCTGCTCGGCATGCTGTAAAATTTATCACGCTTACAGAGCGAACAGGAGGGATATGAAAGATGGAGGGACATACGCAGTTCGTCTCCCTTGACTGGACCCTTATCTTCCAGTGGGGGAACCTGCTGATTCTGTATTTAATCATCAAGAAGTTCCTGTTTGGACCCATTCAGAAGATGCTTTCGGACCGGGAAAACGAAGTAAAATCCATGTACGATTCCGCGGAAAAGGCAGAAAAGGACGCCATTTCCATGAAGGAGGAGTACACCGCCCACCTTGCGGGGGCCAAGGATGAAGCCAACGAAATCCTCAAAAACGCCAACCAGCGGGCAACCCTCAAAACCGAGGAGATGCTCCGGGAGGCCCAGGTAAAGGCCAACGGCATTGTCGCCAAGGCCGGGGAGGAGATCGAGCTGGAGAAGAAGCGCGCCTTTGCCCAGGTAAAGGGCGAAATCTCCGACCTGGCGCTGATGGCCGCCTCCAAGGTGGTGGAGCGCGAGCTTTCATCCGAGGAGCACGAGCGGCTGATGGATCAGTTTATTGACAGTGTAGGTGATGCGCCATGGCAGAAGTAGTCGCCCAGGTTTATGGGTTATCTCTCTTTGAGGTGGCGCAGGAGGTGGGACAGGTAAAGGACGTCCTCGACGAGCTGACTCAGGTCTGCGATGTCATGGATCAGTTCCCCGGCTTCCAGAACCTGCTTGGCTCCCCCGTCCTCTCCAAGGAGGAACGGGTCAAGCTGGTGGAGGAGGACTTTAAGGGACAGGTCAGTCCTTATCTGCTCAACTTTCTGAAGCTTCTGGCGGAAGGCGGACGGATGTCCCATTTGGGGGAGATTGCCGCTGAATACCGCGCCCTGTACTATGAACAGGAGAATATTCAGGAGGTCACCGCCGTCACCGCCGTGGCCATGCCGAAGGAACTGCAGCAAAAGCTTGCCAAAAAGCTGGAGGCCTCCAGCGGCAAAAAGATACTTCTGCACAACCAGGTGGACCCCTCTGTCATGGGCGGCGTTGCCCTGAAAACCGGCAACCGCCAGATGGACGGCACCGTAAAGGCGCGTCTGGAAGCCATAGGCCGCCAGATTGCCGCCGCGCCGCTGCCTTCGCTGGAGTCCGATTCCAAAGAGGAATCTTTGCGGTAAATATGGAAAGCAGGTGAAATGACAATATGCAGCTACGAGCTGAGGAAATCAGCAGTATCATAAAAAAACAGATACGCGACTACCATAACGAGATGGAGATGAACGACATCGGCACCGTTATGGAGGTCGGCGACGGCATCGCCCGTATCTACGGCCTGGAAAAGTGCATGGCCAACGAGCTGCTGGAGCTGGGCAACGGGGTTTACGCCATGGCGCTGAACCTGGATGCCGGTTCCGTGGGCGCGGTTATGCTCGGCTCCGACCAGGAGATTAAGGAGGGCGACACCGTAAAGAGGACCGGACGGGTCGTTTCGGTTCCGGTGGGCAAGGCAATGCTGGGACGCGTTGTCAACGCCCTGGGCCAGCCCATTGACGGCAAAGGCCCCATCGAGGCGGAGGACGTCCGCCCCGTGGAATCTCCCGCCCCCGGCATCATCGAGAGAAAATCGGTCAGCGAGCCCCTTCAGACGGGCATCAAGGCCATTGACTCCATGATCCCCATCGGCCGCGGCCAGCGCGAGCTTATCATCGGCGACCGCCAGACCGGTAAGACCACCGTGGCGGTGGATACCATCATCAACCAGAAGGATACAGACGTTGTCTGCATCTATGTGGCCATCGGCCAGAAGCGTTCCACTGTGGCCCGCATTGTGGATACTCTCACCAAGGCGGGGGCCATGGAGTACACCGTCGTTGTGGCGGCCACCGCTTCCGAGCTGGCCCCCTTGCAGTACATCGCCCCCTATGCGGGCTGCACCATCGGCGAATACTTTATGAAAAAGGGCGGCCATGCCCTCATCATATACGACGACCTTTCCAAGCACGCGGTGGCCTACCGCGCCATGTCTCTGCTGCTCCACAGACCGCCGGGACGTGAGGCTTATCCAGGCGACGTCTTCTACCTCCACTCCAGACTGCTGGAGAGGGCGGCCAAGATGGCCCCCGAATACGGCGGCGGTTCTCTGACCGCCCTGCCTATCATCGAAACCCAGGCTGGCGACGTTTCCGCCTATATCCCCACCAACGTGATTTCCATCACCGACGGGCAGATATTCCTGGAAACCGAGCTGTTCAACTCCGGCATCCGCCCGGCTGTCAACCCCGGTATCTCCGTTTCCCGTGTGGGCGGCGCGGCGCAGATCAAGGCCATGAAGACCGTTTCCGGCTCCCTGAAGCTGCTGTACTCCCAGTACCGCGAGCTCCAGTCCTTCTCCCAGTTCGGGTCTGACCTGGACGCGGATACCAAGGCCCGTCTGGCCATGGGCGAACGCATCGTGGAGGTCCTCAAGCAGGGACAGAGCTCCCCCATCACCGCCGCACATCAGGTGGTCATTATCTACGCGGTAACCAACAACCTGCTGTCCGACGTGGCCATCGGGGACATCAGCCGCTTTGAGAGCGAGCTGTTTGAGTTCATTGACGCCTCCCACGACGAGGTGATAAAGGATATCGAGGCCACCGGAAAGCTGTCCAAGGAAACCGAGGCAGCCCTGCGGGACGCCATTCAGGAGTTCAAGAAGAAATTCCTGGCATCTTAACAAAAGGAGGAGACAAGGGAAATGGCCGGAGCCGGAATGAAAGATATAAAACGGCGGATTAAGAGCGTGGAAAGCACCCGGCAGATTACCAAAGCCATGGAATTGGTTGCTTCCTCCAAAATGCGGCGGGCCAAGGAACGGGTGGAACGCACCCATCCCCAGTTCAGCCTGCTGTATAAGACCATATCCGACATTGCCTCCCGCAACCGGGACCTGTCCTCCCCCTATGTGAAAGCCCGCAAGCAGGACCATGCCTGCGTGGTGGTCATCGCGGGGGACAGAGGGCTTGCCGGAGGCTATAATTCCAATGTATTCAAGGCGGCGGAGGCCCTGATGAAGGACCTTCCCTCCCCCATTGTGGTTCCCATCGGGAAAAAGGCGGGAGAATTTTACGGTAAGCGCAGCTATGAGATACTGGACAACGCCCACATTTCGGTTGACGAGCTGGGAATGGCCCAGATTTACAAGGTTGCGGACCATCTCTGCCGCCAGTACAAGGCGGGCCGGTTTGACTCGCTGTATGTTGTGTACACCACATTTGTCTCCGCGCTGACCCAGGAGCCTGCAACCCTGCAGATTTTCCCCATCAGCGCTGTGGGGAATCCCGGCACGAAAAAATTCGAGATTCTCTACGAGCCCTCGGCGGAGGCTGTCTTTGAAAAAATTGTCCCCCAGTATGTAGCGGGTATCCTCAACGGTGCGGTTGCGGAGTCCAACGCCTCCGAACAGGCGGCGCGGCGCAACGCCATGGAATCGGCCACCGACAACGCCGACGAGATGATAGAGCAGCTTGGCCTGCGCTACAACCGGGCAAGACAGGGCGCAATCACACAGGAAATTACCGAAATCGTCGCGGGCGCACAGGCGGCGCAGTAAGGAACCGTTCGTCCATCCGTTTTGCTTTTTTTGAACAGTTCTTAACGCTGTCTGCGCGGTTTCCCGCAGGCAATCCATAGAGAAGGAGCGAAGCCAATGAGTGAACAGAATATAGGGTCGGTGGTATCTATTGTCGGCCCTGTTCTCGACATTAAGTTCCCATCCCAGAGCCTTCCAAATCTTCTCAATGCCATCGAGATTGAACATGAAGGACGCAAAGTGACCGTGGAGGTGGCGCAGCACATCGGGGACGACATCGTCCGCTGCATCGCCATGAGCTCCACTGACGGCCTGGTGCGCGGCCTGAAGGCTGTGGACACAGGCGGCCCCATTACCGTTCCGGTGGGCAAAGAGACACTGGGACGCATCTTCAACCTGCTGGGCGACCCGGTGGACAACCAGCCCGCCCCGGAAGCCAAGGAACGGTGGCCCATCCACCGCTCTGCCCCCTCCTTTGAGGAGCAGCAGTCCACAACGGAAATCCTGGAAACCGGCATCAAGGTCGTGGACCTGATCGCCCCCTATGCCAAGGGCGGCAAGATCGGCCTGTTCGGCGGCGCCGGCGTGGGAAAGACCGTTCTGATCATGGAGCTTATCAACAACGTTGCCAAGCAGCACGGCGGCCTGTCGGTATTCTCCGGCGTTGGCGAGAGAACCCGTGAGGGCAACGACCTTTACAACGAAATGCTGGAATCCGGCGTTATCAACAAGACCGCTTTGGTCTACGGCCAGATGAACGAACCGCCGGGAGCCAGAATGCGGGTTGCGCTGTCCGGCCTGACCATGGCGGAGTATTTCCGCGACCAGGAAAACCAGGACGTGCTGCTGTTTATCGACAACATCTTCCGCTTTACCCAGGCGGGCTCCGAGGTTTCCGCGCTGCTGGGCCGTATGCCCTCCGCCGTTGGATACCAGCCCACCCTGGCCACCGAGATGGGCGCGCTCCAGGAGCGCATCACCTCCACCAAGAAGGGGTCCATCACCTCGGTGCAGGCGGTTTATGTTCCCGCCGACGACCTGACCGACCCGGCCCCCGCCACCACCTTCGCCCACCTGGATGCCACGACGGTTCTTTCCAGAAACATCGCGTCCCTGGGCATCTATCCCGCGGTGGATCCCCTGGAGTCCAACTCCACCATCTTGACCCCGGAGATAGTCGGCACGGAGCATTATGAGGTTGCCAGGGCGGTGCAGTCCACCCTCCAGAGATACACCGAGCTCCAGGACATCATCGCCATCCTGGGTATGGACGAACTTTCCGACGAGGATAAGCTGACCGTTTCCCGCGCCAGAAAGATTCAAAGGTTCCTGTCCCAGCCCTTCTCTGTGGCGGAGCAGTTCACCGGATATGAGGGCAAGTATGTCCCCATCAAGGAGACGGTCCGCGGGTTCAAGGAAATCCTGGAAGGCAAACACGACGATCTCCCCGAATCCGCCTTCCTCTTTGTCGGCACCATCGACGAAGCGGTAGAAAAGGCGAAGAAGGGGGAATAGCTGAATGGCTGATTTCCACTTACAGATTGCCACCGCTGACGGGCTGCTGTACGACGGTCCGGCGGAACGGGTTGTGGTCCGCACCACCGAAGGGGATGTGGGCCTGCTAAAGGGGCACATCGACTATGTGGCCGCCCTGAAGGATGTCAGCGAGCTGCGGCTGACCGTTGACGGAAAGACCAGAATCGCCGCTGTTTCCGGCGGGTTTGTCTCCGTTTCCAAGGAGATCACCTATATCTCCGCCATTACATTAGAATGGGCCGATGAGATTGACAGGGACCGCGCGCAGCGGGCCAAGGAGACGGCGGAAAAACGCCTCCAGGACAAGAAGCAGGAGGATTTGGATTACCGCCTTGCGGAAATGAAGCTGAAGCGGGCGCTGAACCGTATCAACGTTGCGGACAAGAAATAACAATTTGGGGCTGTCTGAAATCGGAAATTGGTTTCTGATTTCAGACAGCCCCTTATGCTGACAGGATTAATAGCCCTTAATTTTTCGGTTAAGCCAGTTACCAACGTAATCTGACTAATGGGCAAACCTATTGACAACATTTTCTTGGCAGTTTCTTTTTTTCCTCTATCCTCCGCCGTGGCAAGGTTGGACGCTAAATCCGACTCATATATCCGGCGGCTGCGGAATACGGCGCGTCCGTGTTCATCCTGTCTGATACTCATCAGTAAATTTCCCTCCATCTGTAATGCTTCCTTTGAATCAATTACCTTCTTCAGGTTCTCTCTGTATTTGGGGTTGCTGGCGTATTGGAAAAATAACGCCCATTTGTCCAGATTGCTCATATCCTTTATGGACTTTTTCATGATACCCTGAAGCTTGCTCAGTTCCACATATATCACGCGGATTGCGTCGGAGAGCAACTCGTTGTCCACATCGTGGCGCAGGGAAAAGGAATTGATTCCTTCCGCTTGGAAAACACAGTGTAAGAGAAAATGTCACCTGGTAGGTCCTGGACAGCTTGTCATATCGCCACACCCCCTTGGAGGGCTGGGAGGAATGCAAATCACAAAGGTAGTGCCCCCACACCCGAATAGCCGGACAGAAAACGGGCTCGTACAGTCACAAGATTGTACGAGCCTCTTTTTATAAAAACAAGATAGAGAGCGCGGATATCCAAAGAAAAAAGAGAACAAAAGACAATCGAAGAACGAAATATAGGGGAAAGTAAAAAATTAGGGCGGGTTCCTTCACGTTTTCGCCGTTTGCAGTATAAAATTTTGTCCTCGAAATCCTTAGAAAACACCGATGCCATGCGATTTTTCCGCATGGCATCTAAAGTGTTTGGATTACATGGAGCTGTTAACCAGATTCGAACTGGTGACCTCGTCCTTACCAAGGACGTGCTCTGCCTACTGAGCCATAACAGCATTTTGAAGTAGTTTTCTCTCCAACCGACGAATACTATTATAACCATATACCGTGCTTTTGTCAACTGGTTTCCTGAAATTTTTTAAAAAATTTTTCAGCGGGGAAGGTCCACTGCAAGATGAAAGCCTATATCGTGTTCCGCAAGGCATGAGCTTTCTTGGCGAATGGCAGGATTTCCTGCATTTGCGTATGCTGTAGCATGGCGAATAATGCTATGCCCCCTTTGAGCTGGATGAAAGCAATGCTGCATGTAAAAGAGATTCTTCCTGCAACCAAAGGCGAAAAATGCAGGAAATAAATCTACATAATTCTTTTTTGGAAAACTGCACTGGAAATTCCGAATTTCCTTCCCCGTTTCTTGGCAGGACTCCCAAACTTTTTGAAGGGCCTTGTAAAAAGCGGGTTTTTGCGCTATACTGTAAAAACAGACATTTGCTTTTTACAGGGCCTGTTCCATCATACAGGGTGCGGAACTTTTCACTGTTTTTCAATTTGTGTATTGCCCCCATGCAAAAAATCGCAGGATTAAAATAAGAAATATTCATTTTATGGCTACACTGTCCCCAAACCGGATGCCGGAATGTCTTTACCACAAAACGAATACACCGTCAGGATACAGGAGGAATTTGCGATGTCAGCCTATCAGGATCTCTCTACCCCAGAACTTCAGGCAATGCTGAAGGAGCTTCAGGCTCAGTACGATGAATTCAAAACAAAAGGGTTAAAGCTGGATATGTCCAGGGGAAAACCCGCGCCGGATCAGCTGGACCTTTCGATGCCGCTGCTTGACGCGCTGAATTCCTCATCGGATATGAAAACAGCCGACGGACTTGACATCCGCAATTACGGGGGCGTGGATGGCACTCTGGATGCCAAACGCCTCTTTGGAGAGCTGATGGGGGTCTCCACCGATGAAATTGTGCTTATGGGTTCCTCCAGCCTGGCGCTGATGTACGACGTGGTAGTCCGGGCCATGGTCCATGGGGTGCTGGGCAGCCCCAAGCCCTGGGGCAAATACGATAAAATCAAGTTCCTCTGCCCGGTTCCGGGGTATGACCGCCATTTCGCCATCTCCGAAAGCCTGGGCATTGAGATGATCCCCGTGGACATGACCGAGACGGGACCGGATATGGACCTGATTGAAAAGCTGGTTTCGCAGGATGAGACCGTCAAGGGCATCTGGTGTATACCCAAGTACTCCAACCCCCAGGGCATCACTTACTCCGATGAGACGGTCCGCCGCTTTGCGAACCTCAGCCCTGCCGCCCCGGATTTCCGCATCTTCTGGGACAACGCCTACTGCATCCACGACCTTTACGAGGATCACGACGAGCTGCTGGACCTGTTCGCGGAGCTGAAGAAGACCGGGAAGGCCAATATGCTCTTTATGTTTGCCTCCACCTCCAAGGTCACCTTCCCCGGCTCCGGCGTCGCCATGATGATTGCTACCAAGGAGAATCTGGACTTTACCCGCAAAGACATTGCGGTGCAGACCATCGGTCCCGATAAACCCAATCAGATACGCCATGTCCTCTTTTTAAAGAGCGTAGACAATATCTATGACCATATGAAAAAGCACGCCGCCCTCCTCCGCCCCAAGTTTGAGACGGTCCTCCAGGACCTGGAAAACAATCTGAGCGGGCTAGGCATCGCCTCCTGGACCAAACCCAGGGGCGGGTACTTCATTGCCCTGAAAACCATGGAAGGCTGCGCCAAGCGGGTGATTTCCCTCTGTAAGGAGGCGGGCGTGGTTATGACTGCCGCCGGAGCGACCCACCCCTACGGCATCGACCCCAAGGACGTGGACATCCGCATCGCCCCCACCTACCCCTCTATCGGCGAGCTGAAAAAGGCCGGAGAGCTGTTCTGCCTCTGCGTAAAGCTGGCCAGCGTGGAGAAAATTTTACAAACCAGGTAATTTCTTCTTGCATCTTTGCCTGTCCTATGAGAAAATAGATACCGGCCCTTCCCATTGGGAGAGCCGGTATTGACTTGTTTTTCCAATCACTTATCATAATGGAGGTTTTACCGTGAACAACTGCTTTGAAAGTCCCTTTTCTACCCGCTATGCCAGCGACGAAATGCAGTACCTCTTTTCCGCCGACAAAAAGTTTTCCACCTGGCGGAGGCTGTGGGTGGCCCTGGCCCGTTCTGAAATGAAGCTGGGCCTGCCCATCACCCAGGAACAGGTGGACGAGCTGGAGGCAAACGTGGACAACATCAACTACGACGTGGCCCGCCAAAGGGAAAAGGAGGTCCGCCACGACGTAATGTCCCATGTCTACGCCTACGGCGTGCAATGCCCCAAAGCAAAGGGAATCATCCATCTGGGGGCCACCTCCTGCTATGTGGGGGACAACACTGACATCATCATCATGCGGGACGCCCTGAACCTGGTCAAACGCAAGCTGGCCAACGTCATCGCCCTGCTCTCGGACTTTGCCATGAAGTACCGGGACATGCCTGCCCTGGCCTACACCCATCTCCAGCCCGCCCAGCTCACCACTGTGGGCAAGCGCGCCACCCTCTGGATCAACGAGCTGGTTATGGACTATGAGGAGGTCGGCCACCGCATCTCCACCCTGAAGCTGCGGGGGGTAAAGGGCACCACCGGCACCCAGGCCAGTTTTGTGGAGCTGTTCGAGGGGGACACTGACAAGATTAAGGAGCTGGACCGGATGATCTGCCGGGAAATGGGCTTTGAAGCCAGCGTCCCCGTCTCCGGCCAGACCTATTCCCGCAAGGTGGATTACCAGGTTCTCTCGGTACTCTCCGGAATCGCCCAGTCCGCCAGCAAGTTTTCCTACGACCTGCGGCTGTTGGCCAACTTCAAGGAGATGGAGGAGCCCTTTGAGGCCCACCAGATTGGTTCCTCCGCCATGCCCTATAAGCGCAATCCTATGCGCAGCGAGCGGATTTCTTCCCTAGCCCGTTATGTGATGATAGACGCTCTCAACCCCGCCTTTACCTCCGGCACCCAGTGGTTTGAACGGACCCTGGACGATTCCGCCAACAAGCGGATTTCCGTCTCCGAGGCCTTCCTGGCCGTGGACGCCATCCTCAAGATTATGATGAACGTCTGCGACGGCCTTGTGGTGTATCCCAAAGTGGTCAGCCAGCGGGTTATGGCGGAGCTGCCCTTTATGGCCACCGAAAACATCATGATGAGCGCCGTCAAAAAGGGCGGGGACCGCCAGCAGCTCCATGAGCGCCTGCGGGAGCACTCCATTGCCGCCGCCAGAGTGGTCAAGGAGGAAGGGATGCCCAACGACCTGATCGACCGCGTCTGCGCCGACCCTGTCTTCCAGCTGGACCGGGCGGAAATCGAGGCGGTGCTCAAGCCCATCAATTTTACAGGGCGTTCGGTGGAGCAGGTGGAGGAGTTTGTGGAGAATGTGGTCCGTCCCATCCTGGAGGAAAACAAGGACGTTTTAGGGGAGAAGGCGGAGCTGAGCGTTTAGTTCGCCGGAACGGATTGAGACGAAAAAATCGCGATATCTGCTTTGAGAAGACCTTTTTTACGGAATTTATTCAAAATCCGCGGAGAAAAACCTGTTCTGTTCAAAAAACAGGCTTGTATTTCCTGCCGCATATGCTGTATAATGATAAGAGTCTGAGATTTTGGCCGTTTTTCCCAAAACGGCCGGACAAGAACTTATTTCTGGAGGTTTACCTATGAAAAAAGTAGGAAAACCGGTGTTTTTCGTGGTATTTGTGCTGATTTTGCTGCTGACCCTCACGGCCTTTCTGGGTGTCAGCACCACCTTCGGCGACATTCCCACCACCTGGATTAAGGGCGCACAGGATATCCGCTGGGGTATTGACGTGCGGGGCGGTGTAGACGCCACCTTCAGCCCGCCTGACGGCTACGACGCTACCGATGAGGAAATGGCGGCGGCGGAGCAGATCATCAAGGTTCGTATGGTGTCGCAGAACATCACCGACTACGAGATTTACACCGATTACGACAAAGACCGCATTATCGTCCGCTTCCCCTGGAAGGAGGACGAGACCGATTTCAATCCGGAAGACGCCATCGCGGAGCTGGGGGCCACCGCCCGACTGACCTTCCGCGAGGGGTATGAGACCGACGCTTCCGGCCTGCCCTCCGGCGTCACCGCCGACACCATCATCCTGGAAGGCAAGGATGTGGAGGAAGCGGCCCCGGCCATGACGAACACCAACGAGATTGTCGTCTCCCTGAAGCTCACCAGCGAGGGAGCGGAAAAGTTTGCGGAAGCGACCACCCGTCTGTCCTCTCAGTCCCCCAAGGGGATTATCTCCATTTGGATGGACGACGTTATGATCAGCTATCCCCGCGTCAACGACGCTATCCTGAACGGAGAGGCGTCCATCTCCGGCGGCTTTGACGCTGCCGGGGCAAAGGAGCTGGCGGACAAGATCAATGCCGGCGCGCTGCCCTTTGCGCTTCAGACCACCAACTTCAGCACCATCTCCCCGACCCTGGGCGTGGGGGCCAGAGACGCCATGGTATTGGCGGGCTTTATCGCCTTTATCGCCATCTGTGTGCTGATGATTATCCTCTACCGGCTTCCCGGCATCGTCGCCTGCATTGCCCTGATGGGACAGGCTGCCGGTACCATCGCCGCCATCACCGGGTATCTGCCCTCGATTTCCAGCTTTACCCTGACTTTGCCGGGTATCGCGGGCATTATCCTCTCCATTGGCGTGGGTGTGGACGCCAACGTCATCACCTATGAGCGCATTCGTGAGGAGCTGCGCCTGGGCCGGGGCATTGACGCGGCCATCGACGCGGGCTATAAGCGGGCGTTTACCGCTATCTTTGACGGCAACATCACCGTTGTGTTTGTGGCGGTGATCCTCATGGGGGCCTTTGGACCGCCCGCAAGCATCTTTGCCATGATGCTCAAACCCGTCTTCGGCATCTTCGGCTCCTCCACCACCGGCGCGATCTACTCCTTCGGCTACACCCTGCTGGTAGGCATTATTCTGAACTTCCTCATGGGTGTCACGGCCTCCCGCCTGATGCTCAAATCCCTGTCCAAATTCAAGCCGCTTCGCAAGGCCTGGCTTTACGGAGGTGAAAAGAAATGATTGATTTTGTCGGAAAAAGAAAGATATTCTTTATCATCTCTATTGCCCTTGTGGCAGTCACTCTGCTGGGTTCGCTGTTTCTGGGACTGAACCTGGACATCCAGTATAAGGGCGGCACCATGCTGACCTATTCCTACACCGGCGATATCAATAAGGACGATTTCCTCTCCAAGGTGCAGGAGGTGGTGGGCGGCTCCGCCGCCATTCAGGAGAGCAGCGACCTTGCCACGGGGAGCACCAATCTGGTGGTTTCCCTGGCCTCCACCAGCGGCCTTTCCGCCGATAAGCAGGTGGAGCTTACCGACGCACTTTCTCAGACCTTTGCCGCCAACAATATCCACACCGAATCCATCAGCAACGTCAACGCCTCCATCGGCCGGGAGTTCTTCCTGAAAAGCCTGGTGGCTGTGCTGTTTGCCGCCATCGTGATGGTGGTGTATATCGGCTTCCGCTTTAAGCGCATCAGCGGCTGGTCCGCCGGTGTGATGGCGGTTATTGCCTTGGTTCATGATATTATTGCCGTGGTGGCGGTGTTTGTTTTCTTCCGCCTGTCGGTGGACGCTAACTTTATGGCGGTGGTGCTGACCATTCTGGGCTACTCCATCAACGACACCATTGTCATCTACGACCGTATCCGCGAAAACCGCCGGATTTACGGCCAGAAGCTCCCGGTGGGCGAGCTGGTGAACAAGAGCATCAACCAGTCCATGAAGCGCGCCATTGTCACCACGGTGACCACGGTTATGGCCCTGGTGGTGATTGCGGTTGTGACGCTGATCTTCAACGTCACCCCTATCGTGACCTTTGTCTTCCCGCTGATTATCGGTCTGCTTTCCGGCACCTATTCCTCTGTCTGCCTGGTCCCCTGTATGTGGGTGATGTGGCAGGA